>Ga0325414_1008061_pt1 | contig 11153 bp, 5 predicted proteins | sample PopdelMetagenome_8_FD_206183 | JGI IMG/M metagenome (GOLD analysis project Ga0325414, IMG submission 206183) | Populus deltoides microbial communities from Bellville, Georgia, United States - Leaf-PdKOR-R3 | ecosystem: Host-associated > Plants > Phyllosphere > Phylloplane/Leaf | place: USA...
ATATAAAAACTCCCTCTTTTCTTTCTTTACGTAGCTGCAGATCTGTTTTTGGTGAGAATAGGAGTATTTATGCTCTATAATTATTCTTATTTGCATTTAGGCCCTATTTTCTTTAAGTGTATTCGTTCTTGCCTCCACTTCTTTTTAGTTTAGTTTATTTTTTTTAATTTAATCCAGCCTTGGTTTTTTTTCTCGGGATTTACAGTTAGGATCTTGGGTAAGGGGATCACCATGTATCGATTAGCATACATTTAGTGTATGTTGGGATTACCATACATCGACTAGCATACACTTAGTGTATGTTAGGGTCCTGGGTAAGGGAATCACTATGCATCGATGCCTACGGGGCGATGATGATATCGGTGAAATTGGTATTGACAATGAGTTAGGCAGAAATAGTTGTGGTTAATCTTATGGAATCTTGAATGGAAGTTGAAAATGAAAGATGAAATGGTTTTAGTAGTTGAATGAGAAAGAGTTCCAATGGAAACAACAATGGAGAAGTGAATAGAATATGAATACATGTTTGCATTTTTAAATTGTTGGATATTTATGCTACTATATTTATTGTGATATTCATGTTCAATAATATGTATTTTGTTTTAGGACCATTGTATGCACGACAGGAGTAGATTCTAGCTTTTGTTCACTTTTTGTTATCTAGTTCTAGGGAGTATATCCTTGTATTTTGAAATATTAAAACATTTGTATTTATTCCTCTATAATGATATTTCTTGTTGAATGGATGTTATAAATATTATGGTTGTGATGATGATGATGATGATGTTTGTGGGATTGAGACCCAGGATGACTGGGTCGTGATTGAGTTATGAGATGTGAGATATTAGAAATGTAAATAGGGTATATGTCAATAACTTGGGACCTTCTAGTATAAGGGAGACTCTGCCAAAATTTCAGTGGAAATTTCGATAAACTTTTATATGAGAACTGTAAAAAAATCAATAAATTAATTACCTGTATTTTTACGTACCAAATCGTAGGAAAATAACTATAAACGCATATGAAAGTACGGGGCGTTACACCATTCATCATCAACAACACATAAACTTCTCCCTCAGCATTTCCTCCACCTCATGACCCAACCTCACCTGCACCCAAACTCCAACCCACACACAAGAAAAACAAACCTTAACCTCCAGAGCCCTCCTCCCCTGGCCAAACCAACTACCCTGCATTTACTACAGCTTTTGCCACTGCAACCTCTCTCTTTCTCAATATCTTCACCACCCCAACATAACCTCTCTCATTAAGCTGCCTTTATCTCCTCACCAACACTTCTCTGCCCAACTCTCTCATGACCTAGCAGCATCATCTCTTTCTCCTAGCAGCAATGTCTTTTTCAGTGTGTCCACGTCCACGACCATCGTGACCCATCTCCACCAGCTATGGCAACACTCTCTCTTCTCGACCATCAAGACAACATCAAGCAATGGTGGCATTGAACCTATAAAGAAGGAGAAAAGATTAGTGGGGAGAGAGAGAGAGAGAGAGAGAGAGAGAGAGAGGTGAATTTGGAGAAAAGGAAAGAAAAATTAAAACAGACTGTTTGTGGATTTTTCTTGGTTTTGCAGGTGGTGTTGCTCCTCAATGCTGGCATAGGGAGTTAGAAGAGGGGAAGCCGTTCCAGATCCACCTATCTCCTGGGCTTACCTATGGCGGCGCGTGAACCCACGCACCGCCAATGGCGGTGGTGTGTGAGACCACGCGCCACCACTGTTCGTGCAACTCATAAGCCTTCCAACATTGTTCTAGAATTCCCAGCAGATTGATTTGTGAATTTTTGCAATTGTTCAAAGTGTTGTTTGGTTTATTTTAAATTTTGGTAATTTGTAAATTGATAATTAGAGGTGTGAGTAAAATATAGTAAAAAGAAATCGGTGTTTGTGTTTGTATTCTTTTTATATGTTTTTGAATGTTCGAAACCAAAAGGACAAAAGGAATTAAATGTTTTAATTGCATATAACCAAGTGTCTCAAAAATACAAAGAAAATCATATTGCGTAGTATTTCCATACGAAAATTCAAAATACATATTTGCATGCATTTTAGGATATAATAATTAGTATTAAATTCATGAGAATTTAGCCAATATTTCAATGAATCACCATTTGTTTTTAATTCATGAGAATTAACAGTTAAAAATCTTGATATAGAGCGTTGGACCTACAAGTGAGGTTGCTATTTGAAATATCAAAGTTAACTAGAAAGTTCTCATAGTTTTTCTAAAGTTCATCAATTTTAATTGGGAGTATTTTCACCATAATACACAAATTACAAAGAACTTTTTCCTAAGAATTTATTTGAGTACACGAGTCCATAATAAATTCTTAAACACTGGGTTTATTTAGATGCGTAAATCTCAAATTCTAAACCACAAATAAACTACTAACTAAAGAACCATCAAAACCCCTAAACCACATCAAACCACAAAGCAGATTACCTCAGTTAAGGTGCACTAGAGATGTTAATACCTTCTCTAGCCATAATCAGTCTCTTACCCTCGAATCTTTAATAAGACCAAAATACCCAGGTTTCCTAACAACCGTAAACCAAACAACTAGGTGGTGACTCCAAGTGAACGCCCCTGACAGTACTCGTCCACGTGCGATAGAATGAGGACTCCACTAGGGACAATATTATTTTTATAGGATTGGATTAAGCTTTGTGTATTTATTGTGGTTTATCTGTTTTGATGTGTTTAATATTTTGTATTTTGGCTTATTTTATTTTATTTATGTTTTAGCTCATGTGTATATGTTTTCAAGCATCATTAGTTTATTTTCGATATATCGTTATAAGATGAGCACATGGAAACTTTAGGTTAGGTGGGGAAGTAACAAAAGCCCTATGACTTTCAGTCAGAATTTAAGTTTGTGAAACCATCTAACTCTTTGTTAAGTGCTTGGACTGGTATTAATTGGTATACGAGTCATCCCACTACCTATTAAACTCTTATATTGCCTTTATGAGGGTGATCACTAGGATAATGAGATACCCTTTTTAGAGACCAAGTAATAAACCTACTCCATGTCTTATGTAAAAGGATTAGAACCAGCTTTTAGGGTGTATGCTCCTTACACATTGTTTTGCATCAAAACAAGCCCTTTTTGAAGCATCTTGAATTCAGGACTTATGGGTGACACAATGGTCGTCACTTAGGAAATTTTTGTTATGGAGTTTTGGTAAGAATCAAAATTCTTGTTCATCATGCAATCATTACGACCACATGTCACCCCTTGAATGACGAGTTTATCATATAAAAATATGCTCATACATTTGACATGCATGTACCCTTACATGCATATATCCTCAAATAGACTGAAACGTAGGTCCCCCACTTAAGGTCTACTACACATGATAGAGAGAAAAGATAGAAAATGGAGAAAGGTCTTAGATAAAGGCTCATTATCAAAAGGAAATTGAGACCATCAAAGGTGAAGTAGCTAGACTTACAAATTTGCTCGAACAAGCATTGAGTTTCAAGAATGGAAAGGGAACGTCTGCACAGGCTCCTGTGGAAGCACCGTCAGCCCACATCCCTCGCATATCTTAGAACTTAGGGGCAAACTCAGTAAATGGGAAACATTTTATCCATTATACCCTTATCTAGCCAACTCAAGCTCATATCGTTGTGGATCTAATAACAGAAAGATGGTCTGATGATAGGTCTACCAGTCTTATTGACCATGATAAATGGGTTGCTATAACAGAAATATAAAGAGCAATTGAAAGAAATAATCTGACTGACCTGTTTTTAGGAGCTGAAGTTTGTTTGGTTAAAAAAAAACTACGGTGCTAAAGGAGTTTAGCGTGTCAGATTTCACCATGTACACCAAGCTAGAATGCTCGAACTCTTATCTCTGGTCATACTAAAACAAGATGGCTGAAGTGATCTATAATGATAAAAGACTAATCTATTTCTTTCAAGATAGTCTTACAAGGTCTATATTGAGTTGGTATATAAAACTGAATGGTACAAAAATTAATAAGTGGAAGGATCTGCATATGCCTTCTTGAAGTAGTTAAATTCAATCTGGAAACTACATCTGACAAATCAGCCTGATGTCCATGGAGAAGGGAAACAAAGAGTCTATGAGGTCATATGCATAAATAATGGCGAGATAAGGCAACAGATGTCCAACCTTCACTAATAGAAATAGAAATAGTGATTTTGTTCGCCAACACCTTCCAATCCTCTTATTATGAGTATTTGATGGGAAGCTCAGCATTTCTATGAAGTCATGAGGATTGCCAAAAGAATTGAACAAGCTATCAAAATGAAAAATTGGAGGTCCTACAATGGATTCCAGAACAATTATGAGAGATTAATTAAAACACGGCTCTCAAGTAGGAAACCTTAGTTATGTGGTTTAGTCAAGTCTTGTTGTAGCATCAACTGCTTAAATACCGTTGTTAAAGATTAGCATACCTCTGTCACTCGAGTTTGTCTACTAGCATCTGTTAGATTTTGGATTTATTGCCTCGACTCCATGAAATCGCATGCAACCACCATTTTCTAGGTGGTATGATCCAGATTAGCGATAAGAATATCATGGTGGGGTCTTTGGCCATTAGATTGAAAATTGCAAAAAAAAAAATTCAAGTATCAAGTTCGGAATATGGTGAGCAAAATTCAGGTTGAGTTTGTGAATGATGGTGTCATCAACCATATAGTTACTGGATCTTCATGAGCATAACAAAAGTTGATAAGCGATGACAAGACACAGATGATTGCTAGAGAAGCTGATTAGGGTGTCACATTGCCAACAATTTTGTTATGGAATTTTGGTACTCATCACTTTTATTTTGGGATCACACCTCATGTTTTCAAAAAATATGTCTTTTCCTTGTCTCTTTCTTGTTTCGAAGTTAAGAGATGTATAGCATTTTATTTTGACAAAATATTTTGATCAAATTCCAATATGTAAAATTAAGATTAGTTAATCCTGAAAGATTAAAAATGTTTTGATTACAAAAATAACTCGATGTTTATTAAAATGACATGATAAACAAAATGGGGTGACCAAATAAATTTGAGCTCACATCTAAAATTGAACCATACATCATGGAGCTAAGTTTTAGCAGTATGCAAAATGACATTTACTGGATTCAGTAGTTATAGACTCACGAATCATGACTCTTTACAAATCCAAATCATTTCATTAGACGAGATCAAAATTTATCGGCGTTAGTTGACCTTGCTTGAAATGAGAAAATGCCATATTTTTTTATTCCCTTCACTATTCTTAAAATGTATATTCCTTGCAAATCTCAATTTGAGCCTAATGAAATCTTTCTTTCAAAAAGGAACCTTAACATGGATCACACCCCACACTAGGGGCAAATGAGGATTTTTGGTTGAAAATATGATGACAATTGACAAGATCAAAAGATTGATGTCTTATCCCAAGTGCAGGAGTGTCAAAGTACTAAATAACTCGGTAAGACCGGGGTCAAACCACAGGGAAGTGAACTATATAAATTATAAATAATATATATAATTTAACAAAGAGTTAAAGAGATCTTTGAGATGTGATAATGATGAAAACAGTTGTCAAGGTTAGAGGATCCACTAATGGTATTAGAAGTAAATATAATATAAACTCGTTTTATTACTCAACTAGAAACCACACACAAAGGAGGTTCCAATCGGATGATAAATTGTTAACATGATTACATTAGTTATCTTATTCGAATAATGTTAATACTTGTAAATGTTATCAGGTATTCATGATGTTAATTTATGTTAACAACAAATCAAGTTTCTTTTATAGCACAAGTGTTAGTTAAACCATAGGCTATGAAAGGGTCAAGCATTTATTATACCAAGGGTTATAAAACATAAATCTAGATTAACCATTTAACAAGCAAAGTATTAAGAGTGAATAAGATAACAAATACGAAACATGTTAGTATCAAACATTAAAGTCCATGTTGAGTTTACAATATACTTATTCTTACACCATTAGTGTAACCTTTCACCTTGACATAATTAACTTAGCTAAACATAATGAAGAAGAAGAACATAAATAAACTAGATAAGAACATAGTTATGATGAAAAGCATAAACAAGAGAGTAATATAACATGAAAGAAAACTTGAACATTATAAAGAGAGAAAACAAGAAAATGATCTTGATCTGAAAACCAAGATGCCTAAATGCATTGTAAATGCCTCATTTTATAGGCCAAAATTCAAAACTATTGATTTGATGACTAATTGTTGAGTGGGTGGCCACCTCTTGACTTGGTAACAATCCTTATCTTCTTATCTGCAGAAAACGTCATTATTAACATCATAATTTGAACAGATAGTCTTTATGCAAGTTCTAGGAAATTATCTCAGCTTTCCAACAAAACAAGAATGAGGTCATTTAGACTTCTATAACTCAAGATATGGGCTGAACACTGAATAGTATCTGGGCTGCATGACAGATTTTGACTTCTCTGTTGTTGCAATAATTTGAACTTGAAAACGGTCCTTTTGAATCTTGCACTCTTCATGAAAGTTTTAGGGTTATGTCTTAGCTTTCTATCCATATAAACCACACCTAAATCCAAGTTCTACAGCTCCAGTTAATATCCAATAACCGAATGGTGTTCCAATCTGAATTCAACCAGCACCTTTTTACTAAGCTTAACCCTCTCTTTGTCTTCTCAATTTCAGTAGTTAAACTCATCAATCAATCCTTCGATTTATGCGATAGGCTTGCATTTAAAATGAACATTTACCATAAATTAAAGGTATCTTATATTATCAGACTTCTTATTATAAAACATGCTTTAGTTAGGGAATTTAATGATACTTTAGTGCAATATGTTGATATAAAACCTTAATGAAAATGCACTTTTAAGTACTAATCAACAATGCTAGAATCAATGGTGGAATAGAATGCTAAGAATGGAAGACCAACGATTGAGAAAGGGCTAAAAGTGAAAAAAAAAGCTAGAAAACTTTAAGGAAAGCTATGTGAAAGCCATAAAATTGGAAATCACTCACACTTTAAAGCAAGTCAAGGGTGAAGGTAGAAAAATTCCTATAAAGTCTAGAAAGAGAAAAGGAGGTTAAAAGTTGATGCTGAGGGCGAGAGTTAAAAAAAAGATAAAAGAAAAGAAAAGAAAAAAGATATAAAAAAAAGAGATATTAAACCATGAACATGTCTTTTGGTATCTGTGAATGAAGCCTCTCGCATCTTCAAATGTTTAGATTCGGCTATCCATTAATAGTTATATGTCATTCTTTTATAAAGATAGTGAAAAAGAAATAAGGAAATGACGAGAACCTTGGCCTTTCCTTTGAATTGAAATTTAAGCCAAAAGAATATTATGGAGATAAAAGATGGGCATTGAGTTTTATTATTCTCTTTAAGTTTGAGATTGACAATGAAAGGAGTGGTATGGTGATACGCTAATGTTTGACCTTGATTGATAACACCAAAAGTTTTGACTGACCAAAAATCTTGTTAAGAGTGAGACATGATTATTGCTTGATTATGATGGAGGTTCTTGTCCAGTTTTAGGAAACAAGATTTATTGATGAAATATATGGTATGTCACTTTCTTCTACAAAGACAACAAAAGAAAGAGAGTTAATGAATAGTTGATGGTGATCCTATCTTTGAAACCCTAAAACATTTTTGAGCCTATGAATTTCATTTTCTTTCATAACCATAAACCATAGCCTACATTATATGCTTTTAAAAGCTTTTTTTAATCAAGTAAGTGATTTGAACCGATAAATAGTGCTCTCAAAACTTAAAGAGCTTTTCCATAAAAGTTGTGGCTTCATGAACTAAGTTACCGGTTATTATGCATACTGATAAAATAAATGCTTAAAAGAGATAAATTTTCAATGGAACTGTCGCACGTGTGTGGCGTCGCGGCGATAAAATCCACTCTCAAATCCTATATGTTGGTATCCTGGAAAAATGGGGAGACAAGGAATTCTTGTCTTTTATTAGTAGAAAAATAGAATGTGAGTCGCCACCTAATATTTTGGTCACTAGGAACCCTAATTGGTCTTAGAGATCGGGTACGGGGACTGATTGCATAAAGAAAAGATATTAGCACTCCAAATACGCCCTACCTAAGGTAGGCTGCATTGTTTTATTGTCTGAAAAAATATCTAAGGTCTTGTCGCAGTTTCTAATTGTTGGTCAGTCTAATGGTTTAAGAAAAGTTTACCTCGGTAAGGAGATCTTTATCTTGTCGGGCAAAACCTAACCGTTCTAACGTCAACCAAAAAAACTATATATATATATATATATATATATATATATATCAAAAATATATCTTACGTATAAGGTCGTAATCCCAGATACTAAAAGAAAAAAATAATAATTCTTTTGCATTTTTTAAATATTGGTCTAGTTCTCGTAACTTTAATAAACTAGTTATTAAAACCAAAATGCATGTTAATACATATTTTTGAATTTTTGTTATATGAAAATATGACGTGATTTTTTTTTCTCTGAGATACTTGGGCAAATGCGTGAAAATAAAAACGTGATTTTTATTTTTTAAATTTTTCAATATTTTGATGAAAACTAAGTATTTCGATATCAGATTTATATCTTTACGGTATAAAAATACAAACTAATACTAAGCAAAATTCAGTAGAAAAATACACAGGAAAATCATAGTTTTTTTTTTAAATGATACTTTTTTAGAAATTTTTTTTGAATGGGCCAAACCAGGCCTAAAAAGAAACTGGGTCGAGATCAGCCCAATAAAAATGCACACAATCTCATATTGGGTTGGACTCAACCCAGCCGTATGGACCAAGCTGATGATCCAGCCCGGATTGGTTACTCCGGTTAGCGTGGTCACGTACAATAATAAGGTAATTGACACGACCAAAAGATTGATGTCTTTTCCCAAGTGTAGGAGTGTCGAAGTAATAAATAACCCGGCAAGACCGTGGTCGAACCACAAGGAGGTTAATTGTATAAATTATAAAAAACAATAATACAACAACAATAGTAACAATAATAATAATAATAATAATAATAATAATAATAATAATAATAAAGATGAAGAAGAAGAAGTTGATGAGAACTTTGAGATGAAAGATTAACGTAAGGATTAAACAATAATAACAACAAATGTCAAGGTTAGAGGATCCAATAATGGTATTTCAAACAAGTATAGTATAAACTCTTATTATTCAATTGGAAACCACACACAAGGAGGTTTCAATCAGATTATAAATTGTTACCATGATTACTGTTGTAATCCATTTTTGGGTCCCCATAAAATATATATAAAAATATATAGCCAAAGGAGGTTAGAAAAATAATAGGAGGCAGAAGCACTCAGAAAATGGTTGGAAAATTGGTCAATAAGGTTAAAAATACAAAGATTGGATTTTTGACAGTATATTCTTGAAGGAGGAGAACCCTGTTGAGAAAGAAAATTTGAAATTTGAGGAGAAAAGCCCAAATTTGGATGTTTATGGACTTAATTGGATTTTTAAATGAATTTATAGGAGATTTGATTGTAAGAAAAATTGATTTTTAAGTCAATTTGGGCTTTAATTAGAAGAAATTTAAGTTCTGGGGCCAAAATATATTTTTTAGGAATTTATTAGGTCAAATCAGGGGCCTAATTGCATAAATATTGAAGTTTAAGGGCCAATTGGGGACTTAATTGAGAAAATCCGAAACCAGGGACCAAATTGGAAGAGGCGCGTAAATGGAGGGGCTGGAATTAATTGATTCAGGGGCCTAATTGAAGAAATTGGAAGTTTTTGATCAATTAAGGGCTCAATTGCATAAATCAGAGGCCAAGGACTAAAGTAAAAAACGCGGCCAACACGAGGGGCGGAGACTGAAATTGGCAGAGATGCAATTGAAGGGAAAAAAGATGATTGAGGGCTGATTTGAAACTTGGCGCGTTCTGGCGCCACTTTTAAATGAAACGGTGCGTTTTATCCAAAACGACGCCGTTTCATATATATTAAAAAAAAAAAAGAAGAGAAAGAGCAGAACGGTGTCGTTTTGAACGACACTGTTCATCTTTCTTCTTCCCCCCCGATCACGCAGCGGAGAAGAAGGAAAAAGGGTTGCTTTAATTTGAATTTTTTGCCGGCCACTCTCTCGCCTGGAGCCCACCGACCGGACACAATGGCCGACCACCCACCGCGCACCTGCCAGAAAACCGAGGAGGGGGGGCCGAGCCTTGGCAGTCGCGCCCAATGGCCGACCGGCCCGTTGCTCCCCATGCTCCACAGCGAAAAGCCACTCACTTGGCTCTATAAATAACAGCCAACACAGCAGCAATGAGGGAGGAGAAGAGAACAGAGGAGAAGGAAAACAAACGAGAAAAACAGAGGAGAGTGGAGGAGAACGAAAAAACCGAAAGAGAGAGAAAGGGGAGAGGAAAAGAGAGAACCGAAAGAAAGGAAAAAGGGGGGGAAGAAAACCAAAGAAGAAGAAGAAAGGGGAGAAAACGAAAGGGAAAGGAAACGGAGGACAAGGGAAGAGGAAGAACCTCCCTCTCGGCTACTAACAGCAGCGCCACTGCTGCCGTCCGAAAGTCAGCCGTCTCCGCCTCCAGCAGGACCAACACCGGCACCTCCTCCAACAGCAGCAGCAGCACCAGGGCCACCGCCTCCTCTGCGCCAGGTAATTCTTCTTCCTCCCTTCATTACTGCACTTTCTTTTTTTTTTCCTACATGCAGAACGAATAACGTTCTGCATGCAGAAGGGTGGGGGGGAAAATAATTCCCCCCGCCAGCGTTTGTTGCTGGGCCAGGCTGGTCCTGGCCCAGCCCAGTCTTCTGGGCCGGGTCTGGCCCAGAAGAGGATAATAGTATTTGGGCTGAAATCGGCCCAATTCATTTTTGGGCCGAGATCGGCCCAACACATTTGGGGCTGAGTCCGGCCCAGTTAGTTGGGCCGGCCCAGCTTGAATTTAATATTATATATTATTTATATTATATTTTGTATTATTTATATATATATATATATGTGAAAAATTACAGAAAAATTCTGCAAAAATTATTTTAAAAAATATGTGATTTTGTTGTAATTTTATTACTGTATTTTGATTAATATCGGTTGGTATTTTTATACTCTAAAGCTACAAAATCCAGTATTAAATACCCGGTTTTCATCAAAACATCAAAGATTTT
>Ga0325414_1008063_pt1 | contig 11151 bp, 5 predicted proteins | sample PopdelMetagenome_8_FD_206183 | JGI IMG/M metagenome (GOLD analysis project Ga0325414, IMG submission 206183) | Populus deltoides microbial communities from Bellville, Georgia, United States - Leaf-PdKOR-R3 | ecosystem: Host-associated > Plants > Phyllosphere > Phylloplane/Leaf | place: USA...
TTCTGTGCCAGTTATTGGGTATCAAACCATTCTCCCACACCCTCAAGTACTCACAAAATCCCACGCTCTATTTCAGCAACAAAAATCAATCCAACTTACACACTTCCTTTTTCCCTGCAATTCCAGCTATCACTACAAGATTTCACAGTTTTACCAACGAACAGATTCCATCGGTATGAGATTCAGAGTTCATTAGTAATTTTTTTACCAACTAAATCGCTGACGGAAAACATTCGTCCGCATACCGTTCGTCGGTAATACCGCATTCCGTCACTAAGTCTATCAGTAAAAACAAAAAAATATTACCAATGATTTTACAGACATAAATTGCGCGCCAAAAAAAATCCCACTAGAAATATACCAACGGATTTATTCCATCGGTGATAGTGGCATATCCAGTAAATATTTTTTAGCTATCGGTGGAATGCCGACGGACGGTATCCATCTGTAAATTTATCGGTGAGTGCATTTCCACCACTCTCTGTGAAATGTCGATGGATGGTATCCATTTGTAAATTCGTTGGTGATTGTGGCATTTGCACCAAGCTACTGTGAAATGCCGATGGACTTTATCTATCTGTAAATTCATCAGTGATTGTGGCATCTGCACCAAGCTACTATGAAATGCCGACGGATACATTCCGTCGGTAAATCCCTCAGTGGGTATTTTTAAATTTGTTTTTTAAAAAAATTATTTATAATAAATAATATAAAATTATATAAATTAATAGTAAAAAAACCAATTATGCAAATAAAATTTTATTAAACATCAAAAACAAAAAATAAATAAAGTTAAGTAATATTCATTACAAATTGAATGTGTTTCAAAAAAATATTAAATTAGCACAATGGCGGAGCTGGAGGAGGAGGAGACTGGTTGTTATACAGCCAAAAAGGGGGTGCACATGTATCACCACTCTGTGATGCCATGTTCATGACCATTTGGCGAAGCTGTTCATAATTCGCCGAGAGTTGCTCATATTTCTCGGTGAGATTAGCCGTGTGTTATTTCAAGGCCATGATGTCCTCAAATTGGGTGCTCGATACTAATTTGGAGCTCCCAACGGTTGAGACACCACGGGTCGCCCGCAAGTTCTTGGCCATAGTGTTGGAGAGCCCATACACCTAATTTTTATCGAGTCCATCAAACGATCCTACCTCCATCCATAAATCCGGATGAGTCAAAGGAGTGTCCCCATATCTCTCCCTTAACCGGCTATTATAGGTCTCATGAAAATGAAAAAAGAAATCATCATATTCAATTCAATAAAAATAATAACTTACGAAATAAAATGGTTGAACGAACATACCACAAAGTGTTGAGCGCGGTTGTCAACGAACTGTTGCACCCCTTTTTGGCGATCTAGACTCCGCACGTGCGTCTCAACAAATAGCTCCATTAGGCTCGACTCACGTCCAAGAGATGTAGCCTATAAGGGAAAAAATTAATTAAGTAACAACAAATTATTTAACGATATATTTTACTTAAATTAATCTTACCATCCGTTTCGCATGTGCAGCAAATAGAATGGAGCCGCCGGTGTGCGTTGTCACTGAGCCATGAATTGGCCGGTTCCAGTTGCCAGCACCGGACTGTGAGCGTCGTGTGAACCGCTCAGACATCACGTGCTCAATATATTGCGGCCATATATCTGCCGGGATGTATAGTAGTTTGAAATCCCTCCAAACCGCCATGTCGTTCTAGCCTTGGAGACTGTTATCTCTCGTGTTTTTTTTTTTTTGCTTTTTTTATGCTTCATACCAAAAATCAAGCAACCTACTTCCATGGTTATAAATTAGATTTTAAAACATAATTTTTTTAAAAATTATTGTATTGTTTTCGATGTTACCTAGTTGCCGCGTGATTTTCCCACACTCTCCTCACAATAGTGTAATGCGCACTATTTTAGGTGAATTTGTCCTGTGTATAAATAATTAATTTTAAATATAAATAATAATTTATTGACAATTATATTAATAATTTATTAAAAATAAGCTGGAAATCAGAAATTAACATCACCCTCAAATCTGTCAAACCATGCATCGATTTGAGGTATCCATTCAGGATATCTGGATACCTGACCCCATTGAAATAATGAAATTTCCATCAATGATTTAAACGTCGATGATATTACTCGGACAGTCTCAATATTTGTGAACCTAAAAATAAATTAAATTAATGAAATATTGATTAGTTGTTCATAAATTATGTTATAATTAAAAAGAAACTAAAACCAAAACAAACTTACATTGAAAGGTCGTCCTTCCACTGTGCCTCGTACTAGCGGGTGAATTGATTCTGCTACGAAGAGGCAGCATCGGTAGACGGCGCATGTGCCTCTTCTTGATTGGCACCCAAGGATATGTCATCCTCGCTGCTAGAAGAACTAGTTGCGATCATATGTGAGTGACATATGTGAGCGACTAGCTGTTAATTTCATTCTACGCATCTACACAATTCTATACGAATAATTATATAATTAAATTCGAATGTTGAAAAAAATTCGGCAACACCTCCCCTATACTGGAGACTACCCAAAGTTTTCAAACCTGCAAATATTGACAATAGCCACAACCAATTGACCCCATCTATACTAATTTTATATGTAACATAACATCTATACTAATTATAAGGTAAATTCAACAATAACAATAACAATTCAACAAATTATTCAATTATTATGGCAATACAAACAATAAAATATATTCAATAAATAAATAAAAAACTATAGACTAACAATTAAAATTAATGGAAATAATTAAACACATCATGCAATAATAGATTAAATTGAGAGAAAATAATTAAATTTATTCCAACATATTCAATTACTAATTACAAGGTAAATTCAACAATAACAATTACAATTCAACAAATTATTTAATTATTATGGCAATACAAACAATAAAATATATTCAATAAATAAATAAAAAACTATAGACTAACAATTAAAATTAATGGAAATAATTAAACACATATCATGCAATAATAGAGTAAAATTGAGAGAAAACAATTAAATTTATTCCAACATATTCAATTATTAATTACAAGGTAAATTCAACAATAACAATTACAATTCAACAAATTATTCAACTATTATGGAAATTAATACAAACAATAAAATTTATTCAATAAATTAAAAAAAAACTACAGACTAATAATTAAAATTAATGGAAATAATTAAACACATATCATGCAATAATAGAGTAAAATTGAGAGAAAATAATTAAATTTATTCCAATATATTCAATTACTAATTACAAGGTAAATTGAACAATAACAATTAAAATTCAACAAATTATTCAATTATTATGGCCAAAAAAAAAAATATATTCAATAAATTAAAAAAAAAACTATAGACTTTAGCTAAAACAAAGAAAAAAAAATCTTGAAGTAAAATGAAGTAGAGGAAACACATACCTTTTAATTTGCTGAAGATTGAAGTAGAGATTACAAGCAAAACAAACAAAAGATTTGAAGGAAATGAGAGGAAAAAAATCAAAAATGAAAAGGGAATAACGGAGCAGATGAAAAAATGAATTGAAGGGGCAGTCACTAGGATTTATAGCATAGTTTTATTGACGGAATTACCGACGGACATTAAAAAAATATTATTTTTAATTATTCCATCAGTGATGTTTCGAAAATTCATTGGTAAATTTTGAATTTTGCACCAGAATTTTTAATTACCCTCCATATTTTTTGCAGTCCGTTGGCACCTACACGCGGTTAGAGATGCATTTAATGCCCTACCTTTTGGAATTCACATCGTTCGTCGGTGATTTTATCGGTAATTGTGAGCTGCCGATAAATGCCAACGGACTGTAGCTATCTGTAAAATTATCGGTGATTGTGGCATTTCCACCACTCTCTGTGAAATGCCAACGAACTTAATCTGTTCGCAAAGTCATCGGTGATGGTTATGGCATTTCCAGTTAGGCTACTATGAAATGCCAATGGACTGTAATCCGTCCACAAAGTCGTCAGTGATGATTGTGGCATTTCCAGTGAAGCTACTATGAAATGTCGACGAACTGTAATCTGTCGGTATGGAAGTCGGTGATAGTGCAGTGTGCAAGAAAGATTATGTTTGTATTGCCTATTTACCTTTCTATAAACACTTAAATTACAAATTGTCCATCGCACAAAACAATAACAACAGTGCTTAAACAATACAAACTTATAAAATAAATATTTCGTGTTACCAAAATATATCATCCATAATATTTATTACATGAAAAAAAATGTTTTACACATTACTTCATTTTGATAGTTAGTCAGAATTTTCTTCTTTTTCATCTTCAATTGAATAGTCATCACCTTCATCGCAATCTTCAATATGGATATCATCATCATCATCTTCATCGAAATTTGCTTGTCCGCTAGAGCTCAAAACAACATTCAACTCCTCTGCGTCAACATCAACAAGACTATCATCGAAAACATGAAAATTTAAATTTTCTTCCATGTCAATTGAAGGAGCAACTCGATATGGTTCAACCAACTCATTAACTTGAAAAACTTCATCTCACATACTTGTGTCTTCATTCTCATCCTGAATAACCTCAACACGACCCCTGGGTTTCATTTTTAAAATGGATAACCAATCAACTCTTGATCGATCCTTTCTAAAGGAAGGGTTGTATGTGTAATAAACTTGTTGACATTGCTTTGCGAAAACAAAGACATCGTTTATGTTGTGGAGTCTAGCTTTTGAGTTGATTTCGACCAGACCATAGTGAGGATCAACTCTGATTCCTCTGTCAGTCGTGTCATACCAATAGCATTTGAATAAAAACACTCTATTCTGCTCACTATGATATTGCAGTTCGACAACCTCTTATAATCTACCATAGTAGTCAACTTCTAACTCACTACTAGTTGATCCCTTAACACAAACACCGTTGTTAAATGTCTTTCTTCCATGTTTGTATTCTTCAGTATGGAACACATATCCATTGATAAAATACTCGTTGTAGCACTTAACTTTTCTTTTAAGGCCTAGGCTTAGTGAAGATAATGTTTTAGCAGCACTCCTTCCTATTTGATAAACCTTGTACGTAATGTACATCAATGAACAGTAAACGAGAATTTTATAATGACATGCATATAGTAATTTTGCAAGTGATAATTAGTTTGTGATAGTACTTACATGTGTTCTGAACCACGTGGCAAATTGTTCATCTTGTAATTGAAAGATTTAGGATTCGGTCAGCTGTGAGTTATTGGACAATAAATATTGTTGATGTTGCCTGCAAGTGATAATGAGTTTATGATATTACAATAGATAAACAATATATTATTAACAAAGTTTAATTAGTACTATATATATATACTTGCTGAAAAAAAGGTTTCAGCTCATCACAGTTAAATAGAACATAATTGTGTACTTGTCTGAACTCTATTTCCGAAAAATATCTTCCCCTTACAACATTTTTACGTGTGGCTTGTCCATGATTGGAAAATATTGACAAGTTCCCACTAGAAGGCACTTCACCGCTATCATCATGTCGTGGAACGCGATTGATTCTCGTTCTCAAATGAGGTTCGAAATAGTACAAGATAAATGTTGAGATCTCCTCAACAATATAGGCCTCACATATCGAAGCCTCAATATGTGCCTTGTTCTTAACATTTTTCTTGAGATTGAACAAGTACCTGCATTGAATTAATCATATATTTACAATTAAGAAAAATAAAAAAAATATTTTTATATATGAATTACATTGCAACTGTAATCTAACCGTTCGAATGGGTACTTCCATCTATACTGGATCAGTTCTCCAACTTTTACCTCGAACGGTAAATGTATGGGGAGATGCTCCATTGAGTCAAAAAATGATGGAGGGAATATCATCTCAAATTTGTATAGTGTCTCGACGATATTGTTTCAAGCCTGTCAATGTGATAAACATTCAACTTGTTGGAGCATATATCTCTAAAGAAATGACTGATCTCCGTGACTGCATCTCATATCCCTTTTGGCAACAAATCACGAAAAGCTAATGAGATGAGTGTTTGCATAAACACGTGGCAGTCATGACTCTTCATTCCATATAATTTGCATTCCTCCATATTAACTAGCCTTGATATGTTCAAGGTATGTCCATCGGGAAAACATAAACTCTTAAGCCATTTGTAGACTAGTAGTTGTGTTTTTTCTCTAACACAAAGCTTGCTCTTGGTTTTGCGACCTATGAGCCATCACAAACCAACTTGATATTTTTATGGTTACAGAACAATGCTAAATTCAATCTAGCCTTGATGTTGTACTTTGTCTTCCCCTTCACATCTATAATGGTGTTAAAAATATTCTCGAACACGTTCTTTTCAATGTGCATGACGTCAAGGTTATGGCAGAAAAGATTGATCTTCCAATAAGGAAGCTCCCAAAAAATACTTCACTTTACCCAATTATGGGTCAAAACAAAACCAGGAAACTTCTGCTTACCTGATTGAAGACCAAACACAATGTCACCATACTCTGATACAACATCATGCAATTCTTCACCAGAAAGACGCGGGGATGCAACATCCTTTTCAACTCTGCCAACAAAGAAATCTTTTTTGTTCTTTCTGTACCTCTGATTCGGTGGCAAGAAATGACGGTAACAGTAAAAAAAGAAGCTTTACCTCCGTTTGTTAGTGTGAATGTCTTGTTGTTTTCCATTTAGTATGGACATGCTAGTTTTCCATGCATGCTCCAACCAGAAAGAATTCCATAAGTTGGAAAATCATTGATAGTCCAAACCAAAGCCGCCCTCTTAACAAAATTATGTTTCCTCGATATATCATAAGTCAAAGCTCTGGAGAACCACAACTACGTCAACTCATCAATCAGCGGTCAAAGGCAAACATCTATATTCCAGCCTGGGTTGCTCGGACCGGGTATGACAGTAGATAAAAACATGAACTCCAGCCTCATACACATTCCTGGTGGCAAGTTATAAACCGTGAGTATGACCGGCCAATAAGAATAAGGAGCAGCAAATGACCCGAATGGGTTGAATCCGTCTATACACAACCCCAAGACACACGTTTCTTGATTTAGCTGAAAAGTGAGGATGTACATTGTTAAAGTGTTTCCACGCTTTATCGTTAGAAGGATGCACCATCACTCCATCAACCGCATCATGTGATTGGTGTCATGTCATGTGCTCAGCAGTCCTTGGTGACATGAATAACATCTGCAGTCTAGGTATGATTGGGAAGTATCTAAGTTTTTTTATATGCCACTAGAGTCTTTCCCCTGCCAATTCTGGGTTTGTAACGGGAATGCCCACATGTCATGCACTCACTCAGCTCAGCATTTTCAAGGTAGTATAACATGCAGAAGTTAGGGCACATGTCAATTTTCTGGTATTCTAAACCGAGGGGTTTCATCATAGATTTCGCAACATAGAAGTTTTCTTTCAGCCTGTTCCCTTCAGGTAAAATGCTTCTCGCCCATTCAATAATTTTGTCATACCCGGCCTCACTTAACCCGTGATCTGACTTGATGGTGAACACCTGTGCTACGGCCAATAATTTACTGTGGTTCGTGCAACCATCCCATAATGATTCGTCAGAATCTTTCAACAAATCAAAAAACCTAGTTGCATCTGCATTATGTTCTTCTTCTATGATTGGATATTGACTGATATTACCTTGATTCATTCTCATTACATCCATAACCATATTCCTATAAGGATTAGTGTTGTCATTTGCAACTTCATGCATGTTGCTAGCACTAGAAGTTGACCCAACCACCCTTTCTTCTATGCTCTTATTACGAACAAATACTTCTCCATGTGCACACCAACACCGGTAATTCTCCATAAACCCTTTGTGTAGAAGATGCATCATTACAAATCTAGATGCAGATACTTTTTATTTTGACACTTCCTACATGGACACCTAATACCGCCTCCAATAAAATTTCTGGGAATAGATGTTGCGAAATTAATAAAACCTTGAACCCCGTTACAATAATCCATCCTCCGCAATCCTTGGGGTGAATCTCAATACATCCATGAACGATCATCCATGACTTCTATCGAACCTCTATAAAATTATGATGACAACATGTATTAATTAACTATGTTAGGTAAATAAATTTGCAAAAATATTGATTTACCTCGAGATTATCCAACAAACTAATTACAACTTCTCATAAATATTAAATATTCATTATCAATTATCAACGTCCATACAAATTTATACATATAAATTTACAGAAATTACAACTCCGCAATAACATTGATAAAAATTAAAACGGACCCATTAAACAAGCTATTAATTATTTCACCACAACACATGTAATTCGGTAATTCAACAAAGTTTCAACAATTTACAAACACATATAATTTTACAAAATCTAAAACAACCATAACACATACAAAATTATACATTCATATACTACAAGTTTGTTTGAGAAATAACAATAAAACATGTACATATACTAACAAAACACATATACTAAAAAAACAATAAAATTGACATTTAAATGTTAGAATTAAAAAAGATAGAATTACTTACAAAAAAATGATAAAATCCACAATAATCAGAACATGGATGTTGTGACCACAAAACTTTAAAAAATATGACTTGTGATGAGAAGAGGGAGACTTTTGGGGGGGCTGGTTGTTTGCAGTTTGGGAGGAGAGAGTTGGGATGGGGAAGAAGGAGGAGAAATAGGGGAGGAGGGGGTCGGTAGAGTGGTGATATATTAACTTTTGCCGATGGAATCACCGACGGACTCATTCTGTCGGTGATTTCGTCGGCCATTCTGATGGTAAATCAGTCACGTTACTGTACAGAGATCCCAATTTGAATCCCTCAATAATTCCGTCGGTAAAATTGTCTGTAAAAACTTTCACGTCAGTGAACCGTCTTTTTAAAAAGCTTTTGAATATTTCGTCTGTAATTTCGTTGGTATATACCGACCGAAGTATTCCGTCAGTATATGCCGACTGAATTTCAAACGGAAAAGATTATGTCGGTAATTATAACCGCAAATTACCGACAGAATTATTCTATCGATAATTTCATTGATTTTAAACGAATTTCTAGTAGTAAATTAAGAAGGGAGTCATGGGAGTACAGCCTCACATCCTCCTTGTCACAATCCCAGCTCAATGTCACATAAATCCAGCTTTGTAAACTATGGAAACCGCTTTGTAAACTATGGTTGGCATCTCAGATATTCAGATAGCCAAAAGGGGATGGATCCTTCCCGGCCAGTCATGTACTGTCTTCGACCAATTGATCTGTTTTTCAATTAAAACATAATAATAATAAAAAAATTCAGTTAACATAAAAATCTCATTAAATCCTGAATTATTAATTATTATTATTATTATTATTATTATTATTATTATTTTCAATTAAAACAAACTTTCAACATTTTCATAGATCATTTTTTTATATTTGTAAAGTGTTTTGCCCGTATTTGATCCTATAATATTTTTTATATTGATAGAGTCAATCTACTCTTTATTTTGTTTTTTATTTTCTTTAATTATAACATGGTTATTAAGATCCAACTTCAATCCACAGAAATTAAATTAAATTTTATTTTAAATTATTATTTTTTTATATTTTTATATCATTTTAATGAGTTGATATCAAAAATAAATTTTTAAAAATAAAAAATATTAATTTAATATTTTTTTAATTGAAAAATATTTTAAAAAATAACTGATACCACAATAATAATTATCCTATAATAAATAAATGGAAGGATCGTGGAAACTTCTCAATCAGAGGGGTTTCCAGAAATTTTTTTATTGAAGACTTGGTCATGGTGTCATAACCCAATTTTGGGTTATTCCCCAAAATTCACTTTTTTAAAATAAAAACAAAACAAAATAAAATAAAAGCTGGCAATGTGGAGAAGGCTGATCAAGAAAAATAGGCAAAATAGGCAAAAATCAATCTGCAATTTTCAGAGGAAATTCAAGGCCTTTCGGCGCCCCATTGTGCCCAAAATCGGAAAAAAAAATGCAAATTCAAGGTCAAATTAAATGATTATTGGACAAATTTGCATAAAAATTAAGTCCAATAACATAATTAAATTTTTAGTAGGCCAATTTGATTTAATCATGGGTCAAATTAAATTTTAGTTATGTTTAAGAATTAATTTAGGTCCAAATGAAGGATTTAATTAAGTGCAAGTACTTAATTATACTTTAAATGGGTCAAATTAATTTTATTTGGGGCTTAATTGGTGAAAACTTAAGTTTGGGAGCCTAATTTGGGCTAAATGGAGAAGATTGAAATTTTAAGAGACCAAATTTAATTTTTACCAAGTTAATTGATTGAAATCAGGGATTAAATTGAAAGACAATTGAAGTTTTGGGGCCAATTAGGGGTTAAATTGACAACATCCAAAGCCAAGGGCCAATCTGCAAAAGGCGCCAAACTATAGGGGTCTAATTGACAAAAGCTGGAGGTCAAATTGAAGAAATTGAAAGCTAGAGGACTCAATTGAAAATCGGCAAAAATCCCTAGCTTTTGATCCAAAACGGCGCCGTTTTGGTGTTTAAGAAAAAACAAAGAGGGGGAAGGGACCAGGCGACACGTCGCCTGGTCACTGTTCATCTTCTTCCCCACAAAACTGCCCGAGTAGCAGCTTTCCAGGCGCATTTTCTACCTCGTTTGGCCTCCAAATCCGACAAAACGTGCACCAAAATGTCCACCTGGAGCCCCTCTATCCCCGAGAATGGTCCGGTCGGGTTGAAAAACTTTGAAACGGCTCCGTTTATTGGCCTAAAGTGGCCACCTCGGACAGTCTGCGGCCTTGGACTGCCAAATTTGGCAGTTCGAGGTGCACACTTTGAACCGACAGCTTGGATTCCTCGAGTTGAATCAAGGGCTGAGAATTTTTCCACATTGAAGACAAGATTACCCTCTTTGTATCCCTATAAATAGGAGCAAATTTCATGCTCTGGAGGAGGGGAAAATGGAGCTCAAAATTGGCAAAAACATCAGCTTTTCCAGCCCGGTTTTCCTGCAACCAGCCTTCTCTTTCCTTTTTCTCTCTGCTGTGGCCTCCAGCCGCCACCACTGATCTCGTCACCGTCCTTCCCACGAAACACCACATCCCATCCATCACCCAGCAACCTCACCACAGTCACAGTACCTCTCTCTCTACCTCTCTTCTCTGCAAAACT
>Ga0325414_1008064_pt1 | contig 11151 bp, 4 predicted proteins | sample PopdelMetagenome_8_FD_206183 | JGI IMG/M metagenome (GOLD analysis project Ga0325414, IMG submission 206183) | Populus deltoides microbial communities from Bellville, Georgia, United States - Leaf-PdKOR-R3 | ecosystem: Host-associated > Plants > Phyllosphere > Phylloplane/Leaf | place: USA...
ATTTGAGGCAAACGGATATGATTCTAGCAGCTATCCAAACTCCACCACCCATTTTGCTAATGCAATTCTGAATGGAGGTCAAAACAGGATCCACTATATGCTTAAACCTCTTTAATTAAAATAGGTATATATATATATATATATATATATTTGAAAAGCTTTGCGATTGGTCAATACTATTTATTTATTTTTGGCAATAAATTGAATTCTCCTAGCTAGCTAGCCCTATAATGATCGATGCATCATGACCCATTGCCTTCATTAATTAATATTAACATAAAAATCTTGGTTCAAAACACTGAACACCTACATTGTTCATCCTCACATATTTTTAAGAGTATCTACTGTTTATTTATTTTTTAATTTGACTTTTCAACCTTTTTTTTTTCATGATTATATTTTTCATGGGTCAAATTCAAGAACAATTGAATCAAATCTATTGACTAATAACAAAGTTAAAAACAGGAGATCAAAGTAATGGTTTTAAAGTTCACACAAAATTTAATTTAATTCTCAAACTTTACAAATTATACATTTTTGGGTCCTCAATATTTTTTCTACTAAAATTTGGTACAAAAATTTATTTTTATTATTTTTTTCCTAGTTTACGAGATAAGAGAGAGAGAGAGAGAGAGATTGTTGGATCCAATGGTAGAGAGGGAAAACTATTGTAGACATCGATTTAGACCACCAAAATAGTCAATTTTTATGTCAAATAATTCCAATTGATAAGAGCAGTTTTACTTTGAAAGTGCCAAAAAAAATATATCTGAACTTGGAAAGATTTTTTGTTCCAGATTGATTTCAATTTTTGGGATGATTTTTTTTTTCTGGGTTTTTTAGGCCAAGTATGGATTTATCAAGGTTCATAGAGTGTTTTTTTATGTGTTTTGGATCAAAATTGAGTTTTAAGATAATAAAAAAAAAACATTTAACCGTGATCTTCAAAAGAGACTAGGGAGAATGACATGATCATATTTTTTTAAGAAAAAAGGGCCCATACTCGATCATGCACTTGCAGGCCCGCGCGTGAGCCCTTCTAAATGGGTTAGACTCTGAACCCAGCGACATCTGATATCTTTTTTTTAGTAATTTTATATTTAAAAAAAAATCATGCTTTTATTTACGTGTGTTTTTTTGTTTTTGATTTTTGTATTTTTAAATTGTGGTTTTTTTAAAATTATTTTGTATGTAATTAATTTGAATAGATTTTTGTAATTCATCTATAATTGTTTTTTATGTTTTATTGACTTTTATTTTGAAAAATAAAAAATTTTATTTTTGAATAATATTTCTAATAAGTACAACCTTACGAGATATTTTTTTCCCTTAATTTTATTCATTCAATTTTATGTGTGTGTCTATTTCTACTATTATTTGGTTAAATAAAAAATAATTTTAATAAATAGAGTCATTGAATATAATCGGGTAAATGGACTATGTCACGATATCAAATATCTTGATCTACTTTCATCTCTTAACTTTTCTAAATACATATTTAGTTATCATTGATGATCTCTTTTTTTATTTATTGAAATAGATAATTTTTAATTTATTTAATTAGATGTATGTTTAAATTTTTTTATTTATACTTGATATTTTGATGTAAAACAAATGTGTTAAAAAAGCTTATATATTTAATTTTACTATTGGAAAGAAAAATAACCGACCAAGGCGAATCTCGAGTCAAATTACTAGTACCTACTAAAGACGGTTTTATAGGATGACGAAATCATCATTATAATAAACTAACGAAGAAAAGTAACTATGATATTAATCAATTACGGTCCATGCCGCCTTCTAAAGCTCCTCTTCCTCATTGGTTATTTCTGGCATCCCATTACCATATGCTGCTTGGGGTGGTGGTATTTTTTATATTTAAATAGTGATAACAATAATTTTTTTTATAATAATAGAAATAATTAATCTCTCAAAAAAGTTGTAGTAATAGTTGTACAAAGTCAATATAGAATCCCTCGTCATGCCATAGTTTTACAATTGAAAAATTTAAGTCATTTGGAGGTATAATTTAATATTATAATAGCAATTATTTTTTAAAATATTTTTATTTAAAAAATAATATATTTTTTTAATTTTTAAAATTTATTTTTAACATCAGCACATCATGATGATCTAAAACTATTAAAAAAATATATAATTTTTAAATAATTTTAGGAATAAAATTAACTGGTTAAAGAACCAATTGTTACTAATATAATAGTTGAGAAAAATATTACTTAATTATTCAATATTAATATATAATTCATTCCTCTATATATATATATATATATATATATGTATGTATGTATGTATGTATGTATAACTCTAGTATAATTTGATGACAGCAGCAAGAGCAAGAATCAACACAAGTTTAAAGACAAAATCGAGACAAGGATGTATGGAGAGATAAGCACAGGAGGTAGGTATTGAGTGGTATTGCTTTATAGACAGACAAGGAGCATCCTTTTTCCTTTTTCCTTTTTCTTTTCTTTCTGCCCTTCCTCGGTTTGTGGCGAGGCATGAAAGACGTTTTTATTTATGTTTCTCTCTTTCAAAATAATTTGTATTCTTTTAACTCATCAACATCAGCACCTTTTTGTATGGATGGTGCATGTATTGGCAGCTTCTTCACATATATATATATATATATATATATATATATATATATATATATATATATATATATTATAAAATTAACAATACGACATCGAATTGAAAGAAAGATAGGCGCCCCAAAATCTAGACGTGACACCTCAAGTTGGATCCCACATTCATTATTCTCTTATAATTTATATATATTATTGTTTTTTCTTTCATTTATATGTGGAATAATTTGTTTTTATATACGTGGATTATCCTAGCTAGAGCTGGGTTGTTTGTGTGATCATCGTGGGTTTTTGCCGCCCAGTCATGTTGCTCTTTGATAGTGATTCCTTTGCTTTCATCCTAAGCCATTTTGACACTCAAATGGTAATATTGCACGCATATAGCTGTCTTGCTTTTCCCCCTTTCGAGTAAGACAGTGGTGATGGGATTTTAATTATTCACTTCTTCTTTTTTTAGCTATAAGTATTATCTTTCCCTAGTTGACTTGTCATACCGATAGAATCGATGGATTCTTTATTCATCTAGGATGAAAACTAGATAATTTGCAAGAACTAGTCAATGATTAACTTGATTAATCTGAACCGATCAATCATTTTATCTGTCAGAGAAACAATAACGGCTATAGAACATCTAGTATTTGCTAGAAACACTTACACACACAAGCTATTTTAAGAGCAAAAATAACCTTAAATCATCAATCCTAAATTATACTCATGTTTATGCATTAAAACCTTCATATTCTTGAACACAAGTATAAATTCTCACACTCATTACACTTAAACATCTTCATACATTCTAAGTGTATTAAGTGACCTATAGAGATATAAGCTTTAATTGTATTACTCTTTGAGAGAGTATTATTATATTTCAAACAAATTGTAATCATTCAATAGTTTAAGTGAAAAACTCTTAGTCATTGGTGAAATACATCACCAAGGTGAAAACTCTTGAAGAGGATATATATTTATTCAAGTGGTGAAAAGATTATCAACCTCTAGGCCATCTTTCTTTGATGGTAATGATTATGCTTATTGGAAAGTTAGGATGATTATATATCTTCAATTCATTGATTATGATTTATGGCTATCTATTGAAAATAGACATCACAAGCCTACTAAAATTGAAAATAATATAATGATTCTTAAACCTAGAAGTGAGTATACCAATGGTGATAAAAAGTTATTATCTATGGAAGCTAAAACTATGAATACTAAGTGTTGTGCATTGAGTATAAGTGAATTCAATAGGACCACATCATGCAAGAATGCTAGAGATATATGGCATGCATTAGAGATAACACATGAAAGAACAAATCAAGTAAATGAATAAAAAATTTGACATCTTAGTGCATCAATATGAATTATTTAAAATGCTTCCAAATAAATTCATAACTAGTATGTTTACTAGAATGACAATTATCACTAATAATTTGGATGCTCTAGGAGGACTTATACTAATACTGGTATCGTGATAAAAATTCATAGGTCTTTGCCAAAGACTTGAGAAGCAAAGGTGACAACAATTCAAGAAACTAAGGACCTCACCAAACTTTCATTGGAAGAAATCATCAAACCACTTATGACTTATGAAATCAACATAGAAAAGTAAGTTTTAGAAGAGAAGTCAAAGAAGAATTTGGCATTCAAAATCATACACCATGATGATGATGAAATGGATGAGGACATTGCACTTATCACAAGACAATTCTGAAATTCCTTAAGAAAAAAGAAGGGAACAAAAAGTTCTCAAGCTTCAAGAATAATGAAAATAAGAAAGAATCTAACAAGGAAGCACTTAGAGGCTATAAGTGCAATAAGACGGGACACATAAAGGTTGATTGCCCTTTCTTTCAAAATAAAAAGAAGAACCCTCATCATAAACAAGTAATGAAAGCAATATGGAGTAATAACTCAAACTTTAGCTCAATTGATGATAAAGAGCATGTTGTAAACATATGTTTTATGGCAATTGAAAGAGAAAATGAGGTAATATCTTCAAATGATGAATCTGATCTCTTTTATAATGAATTGCATGATGCATTTAAGACATTGTATGATGAATACAAGAAGTTAGGTTCCAAGTATAGCATATTGAAAAAGAACCATGCATGTTTACTTGTTGAGAAAGATACTTTATAAAAGAAAACATGCATTGTAGTTGATGATTGCAATAAGATGAACCAACTTAAAAATAAAAACAAGGCTTTAAAGGAAAAGGTTAATAAGTTGAACACTACTATAGCTAAATTCACTCAAGGTTCTAAAATCTTAAAAACCATACTTGCTAGTCAAATATGTGTTTTCAACAAAAAAAGGTTTAGGCTATCAACCTGAGAAGAATAAACAATATTTAAAAAATTAGTTCATTAATGACAAGCAATCATATGAAACAAACCAAACATGTAATTATTGTAGAAGCATTGGTCACTTGATTTATGCATGTCCTATGAAGAAAGACAAAATTAGTAATATGACTTAGGTTTCAAAAGGAACCACCACTAACCATAAAGGACATAAGAAGGTATGGGCACCAAAAACCTCATCTTGGTTTTGTATGTGTAGGAATCAAGGAAATATAGGTAGTGTTTCTTGGATAGGGTTTGCTCTAGACACATGACCGAAGATGATTCATTGTTCTCAAACATTACTAAGATCAATGGTGGAAAAGTCACCTTTAAAGACAACTCAAAAGGAAAGATTATTGGAGTTGACAATATTGGAGAAAGTCCTCTCTCTTAATAAAAAAGGTGTTTCTTGTAAATAGTCTAAAACATAATTTACTAAGTATTAGTTAATTGTGTGATAAATGCTACAAAATTATATTTTACCAAGCGGATTGCTTAATCCTTGAAAATGATAAAGTTCTATTTATTGGTGATAAAAAAGAAAGAAATGTCTATAAGATTAAGATTGATGCATGCATGAGGATAAAAAGTTGTCTTGTTGTTAGCATTAATGATAGTTTTCATTGGCATACAAGACTAGGTCATATAAGCATGGATATTTTTTCTAAACTTATAAAAAATGAACTTGTTAAAGGTCTCCCTTATATTGCATTCAAAAAGAAAAAGTTATGTACTGCTTGTTCAATAGGTAAACAAGTAAAAACATTTTTTAAGAGCAAAAATCACATTTCTACCGAAAGACCTTTAGAATTGTTACACATAGATTTATTTGGACCAACTAGAGTTAGAAACATAAATGGTAATAGATATGTATTTGTAATTGTGGATGACTTTACAAGATATATATGGATTTTGTTTCTAAAATCAAAAGATGAAACTATTTATAAATTTGTAAAGTTTTCAAAAAAAAGTTGAAAATGATAATGGCTTTCAATCATAAACTTAAAGAGTGATCATGATGGTAAATTTATAAGTGATTTATTTGAAACATTTTATGGGAAAAAAAGGGATACCACCATAACTTTTCAACACCTAGAACTCCCCAAAATGGGGTTGTGGAAAGGAAAAATTGATCCCTTTAAGAAGTGACAAAAACAGTGTTAAATGAATTTGATACCCCTAAACATTTTTTAACGGAAGCTATAAACACATCTTGTTATGCTTTAAATTGTGTTTCATTTGGACCAGAGTTGAAAGAGACTCATCATGAGCTGTAGAGAGGTGGGAAACTCGGCATATCATATTTCAAAGTTTTTGGTTAAAAATATTTTATTCTTAACACCAAAGATAATTTGGATAAGTTTAATTCAAAATTCAGTATTGATATTTTTCTTGGTTATTCCTCCTCTAGCAAGGCTTATATAGTATATAATAATAAAACACTCTATCTTAAGAAATCCATGTATGTCACATTTGAGGAAACTCAGAAAGACAAAATTGTTGAGATTTTAGATGACATTAATGAAAATTTTTAATATTTAAGTCTTAATGATAAGATTTTCATGAAGGCTAACAATGAAGAAATGGACAAAGACTAACAAAGCACAAGCAATCAATAAAAGATTGTAAGTAACTCGTTTGTGCCACCATAGGATGTAAGGTATATAAGCTTTCATCCTCTTGATTTAGTTATCAGTAATCCCTTTAAAGGTACTAAGACTAAAGCATCTCTTAGAAATATTAGTGAGAATTGTACTTTTTTTTTCTCATATAGATCCCAAATCCTTTCAAAAAACTGAAAATGATGCAAACTGGATTTTAGCCATGTAAGATAAGCTAAATCAATCTCAAAGGAATGAAGTGTGAGAACTAGTCCCTAAACCTAAAAATCAATGTATTATAGGAACAAAATGGATTTTTAGGAACAAAGTTGATGAGCATGAGACCATAATTAGAAAACAAAGCTAGACTAGTTACTAAAAACTATAATCAATTAGAAGGTATTGATTATGAAGAAACCTTTGCATTGGTGGCTAGATTAGAATCAATAAGAATGTTTTTAGCTTTTGCATGCCATGCTAATTTTACACTATTTTAAATGGATGTTAAGAGTGTATTTTTAAATGGTTTCATCAAAGAAGGGGTGTATGTTGAGCAATCTCAAGGTTTTGAAAACTTTCATCTGATCATGTTTTCAAACTCAGAAAGGCTTTATATGATTTAAAACAAACACCTAGAGTTTGGTTTGAGTACGTGAATATTCTTGGACTTCTATGGAAATAGAATCAAATTGAAAAAATAACCTATATATGTTTTCTTGTATTTTTTTTCTTCTTATTATTATTAGTTTTTTAATTTTCAAATCATACTCGATTTTATTTTATTTTATTTTATTTTTTTGCTTGCTCAAAACCAAAAGAAAATGTGAAGAAAAAACTAAAAATATATAAACAAAATTATTATTAATAAAAAAACTAAAAATCCTTAGTTAAACATAATGGATTATGAGTGAATTCACTATGAATTCACATAGTGTTTATCATTGTTTCCATAGGATTCTTACCTCTCTCTTTTGTGCGAACATGCATTATTTTTAGGCTAGGTATTATTTTTAGGTATGTTATGATCGGTTTGGTATAATGCATGTTTGGGTTGAGGTGAACCAAAGATTAGGCGTCAAAGAGTGATTTTTTTGAGATTGATGCATCTATTTTGTTTTATTTATTTTTTATGGGGCTAGGATAGTATGGCTTGATTATGATTGCCTTCTAGGTGTGTGGTAGGCCTTCTTCTTCATAAGTGAGTAAGGTGTTCCATCATTATGCATTAAATACACACACCACTTGCAATGTGCTAGGATTTTCCTTGTTCACTAGGGGTGTGGTGGTTGATATGCATGATCGGATGTTTGTTTCCCTAGGGATGAGCTATTTATTTATTTTTGCCTTTTCTCTCTGGCTCCTCTATAGTTTTCGTTTGATTTCTACAAGATAAGTCTCTCATTCAATTTTGGTTACGTTTAGTTTGTTATTCCTATTAGAATAGCTTCTTTTTTTATGCTTTTCATGTTAGATTTTTGCTTAGGCTGATTGGGACATTAGTTTTAGTTAGATTTACTTAATGTTTATTTCTTATTATTTTTATATATACCTTGGAATTGGTAGTGTGCTAAGCCCCGAGAATAACGGGTTTGGCACTAGCCAGAGCCGTGATTGGGCTTGGCAGCCAAACCCATCGTGCCACACGCAATCCCAATCACGGCTGGGTCTGGCTAGTGCCACACCCAGATACTATTGAGGCACGCTAGACTTGACAGTATGCCAAACCCCTGGCACTACCTTGGGAATGTGCATCTTCCCTTGGAATTTTCAAGGTAATGACCATCTTCCCTTAACACGCCCAATGGAATAAGGTAATGTGGGTGTGGGTCTGGTAAACATGCTAGACCCGAGGCACTTGAACTTGGCAGCTAGTTAAATCCTAGATAATACGAGTTTAGCAAATATGTCAAACCTAAAATTCTTGGACTTGGCAATTAGCCAAGTCTAAGGTAACGCATGTCTAGCAAACATATTAGACCCAAAATCCTTGTCAAGTCAAAGATAACGATCATCCTCTCTTGGGCACACCTAAGAGAATGATCATCATTCCTAGGGCATGCCCTAGGGAATGACCATCCTTTATTTGCACTTCTAAGGGAATGAGGTAATATGGGTCTGGCAAACATGTCAGACCTAAGGCATTTGGACCTAGCAGTCAACCAAGTCCAAGACAACGCGAGTCTAGCAAACATGTCAGACCCAAGGCATTTGGACTTGCCAATTAGTCAAGTCCAAGGTAACGACCATCCTTATTTGGGTACGACTAAGAAAATAATCATCCTCCCTTAGCACGTCCAAGAAAATGAAAATCCTTATTTAAGTCTAACCTCGAGGAAGAACTCATCCTCTATGGACTTAGCTATATCACTACCACAATCTTTAGATTTACCGACGGAATTTTCCGTCAGTATTTGCACTACCATTCTGTTGGTAAAAAAATTACCGATGAAATCACCGACGAAAAGTCTCCGTCGGTGAATCTTTCATCGGTAATTTTTTATCCGTCGGTAAGTCCATTGGTAATAAAAAAATATTATTACCGATGGATTTACTGATGGAAAAGGCGAGCAAAAAAAAATATTTTATTCCGTTGGTAATTCCCTCGGAACCAAACCGTCAGTAATTCCATCGGTAATTATTTAAAACTATTTTAAAAAATAAATATTTTACAAAAATATAAAATAATTAAATTAATATTAATCAACACTCTATAATACTAAAAATGCTTGGAAAAAGAAGAAGAAAATCAACTCATAAAAATTTGCAACAAATAAATAACACGAAAAAATAAATTCAACTAAAAAAATTTAAAAATCCTATTAATAAATTAACTAAAAATTGATCTCATATGAAAAAAAAATCCTACAACAACATCCATACAATTATTAAGAACAAAAACAATTAGAAATAAAATAAAAAACAAATATAGTGAAAAAAACATGAAAAAAGAAGAATTGTTTTTTACCTTAATGTAGTTACAAGTGAAGCTAAGAAGAGAAAAATAAACAAATTTGTAAAGTGTACTAATTAAAAAAAAACTGAGAAGAAAAAATAAGAAAGGAGAAGAAGACATACCTAAGCATGGAGAACAAGAGAAGGAGTTGTTGAGAGAAGAGAAGAAGAAGAAGAAGAAGAAGAAGACATACCTGAGCATGGAGGAGAAGAGAAAGAGTTGAGGAGGGAAGAGAAGAAGAAGAAGAAAAGAGACGGGTCTGTTGTGAAATTAGGGATTCTAGGCTTTTTATTAGGGCATTTTACCAACGATTTTACTGATGGATAATTAAATATTAATATTTTTAATCATTTTATCGGTGATTTCATTTGTAGTATTTAATTTAAATTTTGAATTTAATCAAAAAATTTCAGAAACTGCCAAATATCATCGACGACTTTTCAATCCGTCGGTGATTCCGTCTGTAATATTTAATTTAAATTTTTAATTTAATTTAAATTTTTCAGAAAACCACCAAATAACACCGACGACTTTTCAATTCGTCGGTGATTTTTTCTGTAAAAAACAGTAATTAATAGTGCAATTGGGGAGTGAATAGTTCCAGAGCTCTCTGTAAAATACCGACGGAATGTTCCGTCGGTGATTCTCTTTGTAATTAACATGATGAATAGTGTTCACAGTTTACCAACGATTTTACTGACGAAATAAATTCGTCGGTAATGCTGTTGGTAAAAATGGCACGTCATTATTTTTTTTGCTTTGTTTTAATTATTATTTTCTCACTGTCATTCCCTCGGTAAATATCAAGAAAATATTTCTGTCGGTAAAATCCGTCTGCAATTTACCAACGAAAATATTCTCTTGGTATTTTCATTGTATTTATCGATTTTTTGGTAGTGTGTCTAACATCTTGGACCCTAATTTCCCTACATCTTTTAGATATATAAAAGTCCTCTAAAGACCCACCATATTCCTGTTAGACATTAATATAGATGTGAAGGATATTTATCTCTTATTAAATGTCATCAGGGTAAGATTACATTTTTTTAGGTGTATAAAAGTTCTTCAAGGAACCATTATATTCTCATCAAATATTAATATATTTATTTAAGATATTCCCATCAAACATAGAGAATGATGCATATATATTTTCAAATCATCTCTCTCTAGAATATTCTTGTATTTTCTCTCTCTAAAAAGATATTTATTTAAGCATCAGAGAGTTCTCCATTTCCACCAAAAAAGACATTTTACAGGTACTAAGCATAAGTCACCTTAGCACACCAAGCACCAAATTTATAAGCTATTAACTACTTTAGCCAGGGAGAATGGATAAAATTACTAGGACCAATTAATTAACCGATTATCCAATCCGAAAACCTATTTCTAAGCTAGTTGGATTTTTAAAACCTCATCAGGTTTCAACTCATTTAATTTTTTTGTTTACTTTCAATATGTTTTTATACCTTCTTGGTTTTATTTTTACCTTATTTCATTTATTAAAATAACTCTGATTTGTTATCAAGCTTTACAACTCCCTCTCTTCGGTTTAGAGTCTCATCAAGAACTTAGAAAAACTGCTCTTTTCATCGGTGGGTTGCCCTTTCACACCTTTTATATCCATCTGTGCTTATATATTGATTGAG
>Ga0325414_1008068_pt1 | contig 11150 bp, 3 predicted proteins | sample PopdelMetagenome_8_FD_206183 | JGI IMG/M metagenome (GOLD analysis project Ga0325414, IMG submission 206183) | Populus deltoides microbial communities from Bellville, Georgia, United States - Leaf-PdKOR-R3 | ecosystem: Host-associated > Plants > Phyllosphere > Phylloplane/Leaf | place: USA...
GTTTCGTTAATTATCATATATTTATTTAAGTCAATTTAATATATTGTTATTTTAATATTAAATAAAAATATTATTTATTATATCATTATCCTAATATTTTTTTAAAATATCATCTAATATATAGCAAGGTTTATATTCATGATCAAAATCTTTTTTTAAAAAAACCACGTTAGTTAGGTCTTTTTTTTGAAGTTCAATTTTTTTTTCTTTGGATCCATTATCAATGATCTAGTATAATTCTAGTACGAAAATACCATCATATTAAAAAATTATTTTCTAAGGTTATTATCCAAAGCCCAAAACATAAAGTTAGATATCCAGAAGTTCATGACCACAAGCCCAAAATCGGTTCCAAATGGGTGTGGTAAAGGAGCTGAAGAAAACCCCGTCACTGTCACTGCTCGCGAAGGCACTGCCCTTCAACACTACAGTCTCCACGGATAAAGTTTGGAGCTTTATCAATCTTTAATGGGTCCCATCTCAAAATGGGATTAAGAAAAGAAAGAAAGAAAGACATCTCCTGACCAACTGGAGCTTGTGGTGGTGGGGCATTCCATTTTAAAATTTTCAAGACAGTAAGGTACTCTTCTCTTTCCGTTTGATTCTGTCTCTTTAAGTTTTTACTTTTCAAACATTCTTTTCTGTGTCTCTACACGACCAATATAATACTTTGCTCTTTCAATCTTTTATTACTTTAAAAAAAAAAAATCAAGGCAAAAGATTTCATATTGAACAATATATGGGAATTGGCCAAAGTAGAGTTTCTTGGTAGTGATTGTTGTGGTAGCATTTGAAGATGCCTAGAAATGTGAAATGGGGATGAGGGGGCATGTAATGCATACCATTTGCTTTATTATTTGATCTCAAAAGTGGGGTTTTGCTATGTTTGAAGGGGCAATTCAAGCATTGGGGTTGATATAGCTAACGGTGTTTGATGAAGAGGATCACAGAAATTTTAGTTCTAATTAGCTTGGCTTGTGCTTTGTCTTAAATTAGAGACAGTCTTTGAAATTTTTACTTCATGTTTCTGTTAATATATGTAATTGATTTTATACTGGAATTGGATAGTGTTTTTTAATGGAGGCAATAGTAAAATAGTTCTCCCTGTAAGCTGGTAAATAAAATTTGCATAGAAGGGCATATCGAGACAGCATTGCATATTCAAATTTATGAGAAACTATAAACAAAGGACAAGAACAAAAGTTCATTTTAAAAATAAGGACTATTTGACTCCGAACTCCGAGTACCCTTGTAATATTAAAATCTAAATGAGAAGTTACAGAGGCACATGGAGAATACGAGGCTTAACTTCTCGAATCTGTCGCAATGGATTGTGACTCGCTTCCCTTCCAAAACTTATGCAGTTTTATCATGTCTTTTGGTGGACGGAGACGCCTTGTTATAAAATGCATCTGGTGGTTGGTATTGTGCCAAGCCACCAAACTCAGAGGTAAATTCCGAAATGAGAGTTCATGCTGTGGCATATGCCATCAGTTAGATTTCTTTTTTGATTTAAGTGTCAAATATATTATTTATGCCTCTAGGATGCCTGTAGAAGATAAATTGTTGAGCATGTGGGATCTTTAAACTGTGGATAGTGTAAAATTGATAGGAGCATAGAAGATAATAAAATTGACAAATATGGTTAAAGTTACTTTGACCATAGAAGCCATGACAGCTTTTTTATTTTTTTCAAGTAGTCACCTTGAATATTTTTTATGATGATCTCCACTGCAGACCAGAATAAAATTCAGATTCGAAGTTTCTTCTGTTGTTTCCTTGCTTAATATGTTATGCAATTAGTTTCCTTTATGGTCCCTTTGCTTCTGTGGCACCATATATTTTAGACAGTGAATGTTCCATGTAGTGCGGGAGTTGCATGAGGACTATAAGTCCAAGAACTGAAATACTAAATTGCATGTTAATCATATTCTTACACATACTCATGCATTCTTAGAAGCGTGCGCGCATGGCCATTTATATCATAGGAACAAAGAAAATAGAATAGCTAAACAAGTATTATGAATAATGATAGGGGAAACTTTTGGGGTAAAGGTCATTGGTTTGAAATTACCATTCTCAAAATCAACAGATAATTTGTAATTCCACTAGACCTTGCTTTCCATCTCTCAAAAACTCCACTCTGTAGTTTACCATTTGATGGAACTGGTCATGTGCGTGCTCACACCAGTGCATGGCGAACACTTTAAATCGTGTCTCCGTGTCAGTTCATGCATGTACATAAGTGTATATCGAGAGCGTTTGGAAATGCGGGCCAATCCGTGTTTCTAAAAATTTCAATTTTGTTTTGCTAAAAATTATTACATATTTTTTTAATGTTTTGAATCGTTTTGATGCGCTGAACTCAAAAATGATTTTTAAAAAATAAAAAAACATCATTTTGAGTATTTTGGAATGAAAAGCACTTTATAAAGCAACCGCAACCACACTCTCAAACAGTCCTCCACGTGATCAAATATCATGTCAACTACTTTGTATTCTGATTTTTGTTCATTAACCTTTTGTGTGAGTAACTTGTGCTTCAGTACAATTAAGCTACATCTCAGTATGATTTGTAAAGAAACGGGGCATATATTATCATGCATGGTGCTCTAGTCGTCCTCTCTTGTACCAGCAATGACTTCGAAGTTATTAAACCTTTCAAATGAGAATGGTTTCTTCTTAGATAGAATTTTCACAATCCATCTATGAGAATGTAGTGGTCTCTGCCAATAAATCTATGAGTTCCCATTTTGGAAAGAGCCTGAGTTAAATGACTTGACAGTTATTTCTCTCAATCAAATCCTAGGCTGAAAGGTCTCTTTTTGACCTAGCATTGCAGCCTCAGTGATGGAGGTTCCTTTAAAGTCTTTTTATCTGATTTTCTATTGGTGTGCCTGTGACAACACATAGAAGCAATAAAAGATGAGAGTTAAATTAGAACAAGAACTTTCTCATGAATCGGGAATTCCATGCAGAATATAAAGATATAAATGCAATGGCTAGATTCAGCATTTCCAGAAATTTGATTCTACATATTCTATAAAAGAAACTGCTAACAATAATCTTTGAAATCTAAATAAAACTTTCTTGTCAAATCTTTCAGCGGGGGTGTGTAAGAGAGAAGGACAAATGATTGGTGGCTATATGTTTTTAGGATCCATAAGCTGCTTGGAAGAAACTGGAATGCACTTCACAAGACAACCAATTGGCCAAGACAGAACTGCAATGCCAATGCAGGCACCCCACTGTTCCCAATTCAACCTCTCAGTGCTGGCAAACTTCTTCAGAAGCTCCACCATGATCACTTGAAGAATTATTGTAACTCCAATGATTGCCAAAAATAACTTGTTCTTATGTATCCCCTTGAATATGTTCTTCTTCTCCAGCTTCCTTGCGTTGAACTCATTAAACGCTTGGCAGAGGACAAAAGTGTTGAAGATGAGGGTGTTCTTAATTTTTTCATCCACACCAAATATGGCCTTTCCCTTGAATTGCAGAGTCAGTAAAATGGAAACCTGATACAGAGCCTGAGCAAGGAGGTTCCTCCACATGATTTTGGTAATAAGTGGCTCTGATCGACCCACAGGTGTCCTTGCCATGAGATCATTGGTGGGTTGCTCGGTAGCTAGGGCTAGTGCTCCCAAGGTGTCCATTATGAGATTAACCCACAGCAGCTGGACTGCAGTTAGAGGGACTTTACCAGAAGAAATAGCTGCAACGAAGTTGATGGCTAGGGCAGCGACATTAACAGTGAGCTGAAATTGAATGAACTTCTGAATGTTGTTGTAGACACATCTCCCCCACCTCAACACAGTTACCACTGAGCTGAAGTTATCGTCCAATATGACAATGTCTGAGCTCTCCTTTGCCACCTCAGTCCCTTGAATTCCCATGGAGAGCCCAATATCTGCTTCCTTTAGAGCGGGGGCATCATTTGTGCCATCACCAGTGACTGCTACCACATGGCCTTTCTCCTTTAAACACTGTACCATCAGAAGCTTGTCAAACGGGGATGATCTTGCCATCACCTGGATATTGTCAATCATGGCCATTCTCTCTTCAGGTGAGTAGTTTCTGAATTGCACACCTTCTACTACAGCACCATTCTCCATGTCTTGTTCCGGACTGAGAATCCCACATTCAATAGCTATAGCTCTCGCTGTATGCACATTGTCGCCGGTTATCATTTTAACATTCACTCCTGCATTCTTACATGATTCTACCGCTGTTCTAACTCCTGGTCGGCATGGGTCTTTCAATCCAACAAAGCCCAACAAGCTCAGCCCACTTTCTTGAAGCTTCTCAGAGGCCTGCCCATTGTCTTCTGCAACTTTTTTGTGGGCAAAAGCAATGCATCGCAGGCTTTTGGATGCCATACTCTGAATTATGGCCCCAAGCTGCACTTTCTCTTCCTCATTCAAGCTTTTTAGTTCTCCATTTCTGACATAATAATTTGAACACATGGCTAGTATCATCTCAGCAGCTCCCTTCCAGTGCGTGTGAATTGTCTTCTCATTGTTTTTCCTCATCAATACTCCGCTTCTCTTTTTCTCAGAATTAAAGGTTTCTACGTGTATTATCTCACATTTTTCCTTTGTTTCATTGATATTCATTCCCAAATCCAACAGAGCCCAAGAAAGTATTGCCTTTTCAGTTGGACTACCAGTAATTTCAGGAACTAAAGTAGCATGTGATTTGTTAACAGTACCTGTTGTGTTTAAAGCAACTCCTTCTTGTAGTAACTGATAGACCTCTGATTCTATTTCAGTTAAAGAATCATCATCAATTGTCTCTTTCCCAAGCCAAAATTCTGTAACCTTCATCTGGTTCAAAGTAAGAGTGCCTGTTTTGTCTGTGCAGATTATTGTGGCTGAACCCATTGTTTCACAAGCAGAGAGTTTACGAACCATGGCATTATCTTTCATCATTCTCTTCATAGAGTAAGCCAGAGTTAGAGTTACAGCTAGTGGCAGACCTTCCGGAATTGCCACCACGACAATAGTCACGGCTGCAGCAATAATGCCCACAACTGAATCCAGCACATCACTGAACTTTGTCTGGCTCCCAGTGTATTCTTTGCGACCATTGTCATCTATAGTGTTTCCTGTAAAGTACCTTATCATCAGAACCGCAAGAACAAGGACGGCAACTGTCAATCCAACCTTCCCTATAGAAGAAGTGAGCTTGTTGAGGCGGGCTTGCAATGGAGTTTGCTCATCCAAATCATGACATATTGAACCCATCATCTCACCCCATGCTGTATTCATCCCAACAGATGTAACAACCATGAAACCAAAGCCATCAGTCACCTTTGTACCAGAGAGCAAGAAAGGGTTGTTCTTGCCATTCACCTCAACATGGTCGCTTTCACCAGTCATGCTAGATTCGTCCACCTTCAAAGAATAACCATTCAAGAACATCCCGTCAGCAGGTATCTGGTCCCCTATCTTCAAAGACACCACATCCCCCACCACCACATCAAAAATTGATAAATGATGGTGCCTTCCATCTCTCACTACTTGCACGTTTATATTGTTGCTCTCGTCAGATAACTTCTCAAATTGCTTGGATTGCTTGAAATTGCTGACAGATGAGACAGCAATAACAAGAATTATAGCAACAATAATGCTTCCTCCATCATACCATCCTTCTTTCAGGCCATGCTGTTTGATACCAAATCCCAGAGACATGATAGCACAGACCAAAAGAATAATTATGGTCATGTCCTTGAATGCTTCAACAACGAAGCTTAGAAAGCTTTTCGCAGGAGGCTTCTTAAACCTATTTGCACCAAAAACATCCCTTCTATGCGCAACACCAGCCTCCTTTGCACCATTCTTGACATCAGTTTCTAGAATTGTGGTGGCAACTTGTGTAACTCCTCCCAGTTGTTTCAAAGATTCAAGGTTCTTTCCTTTCACCATATCTGCGAGTGTTCTCTGATCAACATTAATCAGAGAAACAAGGTTCTCACGCGGGGTATCATCACGAACGTCAAGAGCAACGTAGGAGAGGGAACGCAAGATCTTGGTCCGACTCTCAAGAGCCGTCTTGGACAAAGAACCAAGAAGCCTCGTGAAGTATATGGCCGTGTAAGCCATCCTCCATCTTCTCTGATTGCGTTTTGACTCTGGTAAGAGATTTTCTCCATCAAGGACGATTTTGTCTCCAGTTTTTCGAGATCTCATAGTCATGACTACGTAGGAAAACAAGCTCAAGACTCGGGGTACTTAAAACAAGCTAGAGACAGGTTTTTTTCCTTCTTGGAGAATAACGAAAACGACAGGTTGAAAAAGTCTCAAAAGAGTTTGTAAACAGCCTCTAGGGTTTGCTTTTGTTTTTGAAGGAACAGTCGCAAAGATTTGGATGATAGAGACTGGATGGTGTTCTGCTTTATAGTAAGAGGAGAAGCATAAATGTGCGATTCGCAGGAAGTTGCAGTGTAATTTCCATGAATCTACCGTGTAATTGGTTCCAAACACGTTTTATGAAAATTCAATTTTTAAAAAAATTAATTTTTTTTTATATTTTTAGATTGTTAATGTTATAAATACATTTTAAAAAATAAAAAATATATATTAATTTAATATATTGTTTAATAAAAAATACTTTAAAAATCACAACATCTATTCGCGTCAGGTTTGTTGACTGATTTCTTCCTATCAAGGACTTCCTTGAGAGGAAATTAAAGACTATCCTTTTATTTTCCTTTTGTATTTATTGCATTTTGGCCATATTAATCGTACTTAAAACCATCAATTTCCTGGAAGTTGCATAAAGTATGAAACGTCTGATGTAGCAGAAGGCAGTGATTGTGTAACCGTGACGTGGTTGGTTATTTTTTAAAATAATTTTTATTTAAAAATATATTAAAATAATATTTTTATTTTTTAAAATTTAATTTTTATGTCGAGATTTTAAAATGATCTAAAATTATTAAAAAAATAATTTAAAATCAAAAAATCAAAAAAATCTCAAAAGTGTTTTTTAAACGTTTTAAAGACACAATCTAAATGATAAGAGGTCGTTTGGGAATCCGGTGCAAATCGTGTTCTTTAAAAATTTAAATATTTTGGATTGTTTTGATATACTAATTTTAAAAATAATTTTTAAAAAATAAAAAATATTATTTTAACATATTTTAATATGTATAAAAAGTTAATAACATTTTTGAGTATTAAAAGCATGTGTTGCAATTCCATAGTGAACTAGGTGAAGTGTTATAACATTGAATCGCTCAACCAAAAAGGCAAAAAAATAGCACGAAATTGTTTCTTGGTCCAATAATTACCATTTTTTCACATAATAATATCATTTTCATGCGACTTTCCAAGCAGCTTCCAATCACAATATTGAAGAAAGATTTTGTTACTTGTTTTCTAATTATAGAACAATTTATTCTCGATTTGGTTTTACAGCTCATCATTTCCAATCAATTAATTGATAAAAACAATTATAATAGCAAACTCTTTTTTTTTTGCAAATAAATTCATTTTTTTTCTACAAATACAAATTTCTTTTTATGAGTTGTTAAAGAATGATTTAATCAAAAAAGTTAAGATGCAGAATAAGATTTTAAAATAATTACCTTGTATTAAATTTAATTAAATAAAAGAAAGATAATGAGATTTAAAGGGTATTTAGCATTGCGTTCCAATTTGTTTTTCGTTAAAATATAAATTTTTTTTATTTCAAATTAATTTAAGAGTCTCATCACTAAGATATAATATTATGTTAAAGAATTATTTTAATTTAAGAGTTTAAAATATGAAATGAAATTTTAATAATAGTTTTATATTATTTCTAACAAACTCCATTAAACTAAACGGAGTTAATATGCTAATTTAATTGGTAAAATTAGATGATGATGATGATGTCTAAAAGATTTTATATATTTCTGCATCCTAAAACAAAAGGAAAAGGGAAAGGGCAAGCAAAAGAAATTTGTTAGAATCTGATATCGAAGTTCCTTAATGTTTATTTTATTAATTTTCATACTTAAATCATCTAGCTATAGCTTTTTTTTGTTTTTTTTTTTCCTGAGAAATTTCTTACTTTTCCTCTCGATCTTCCTTTCAGAATCTTAAGCTAGAGGAAAGTGAAATGGCCCTTCCATGGAGGAATAGGATTCCCTTCCCTTTCAATCCTTCTCGCATCAACACGCAACGATCTCTCCAAAATATATTCCCATGCCCAAAATAATATTATTAGGTCTAGTATATATGGCATCGACTGTGGAAAATATGGAAGAGCATATATTAAGAAAGATTCCCTCATATCACCCTCTATATATATACACACACTCAGTGATGGTTATTGGATTATTAGATTAATTCTTGGATTATTATTGATGATTTAACTAGGATTAGTTAGTTTTTATTAAATTAATATTAGTTTTTTTAAAAAAAATAATTAATTAATCAAGTTTAATTGAGTCAATAATGTTTTTGTCAAATAAAGATAGGCTTAGTGACCATGGCAATCCACGAAGATGGAAATTCAGTAGGAAAGGAATAATATTGAAGTCACCAAACGTGTACGTGTTTAACACGACGACCATTACATGGTATAAACTACCGATTCTGCTCGATTTAGAGTGTGTTTGATAGTGTGGTAGTGGTTGTTTTTTAAATAGCTTTTCATGTCGAAATACATGACAATGATGTTTTTTCATTTTTTAAAAATTATTTTTGACATCAGCACATCAAAACAATCCAAAAAGTACAAACCGCACTCAATTTTAGCAACAAAAAAAAATGAAATTTGATCAAACGCATATTCAACCGCAGAGCCAAACAGGCTCTTAATCACCATTGGATGGCATAGGATATACTTGGATGATTTACCGTGCTACGTTATGTTGTGTATCAAATTAAAAAATATATATATATATATGAAAAAAACATATTTAAATATTGTTAATATTTTTTTTTGTAAAAGAAAAAAAATTAAATCATGTAAACGTTTACTTGATATAACCTGGTTGACTTTACTAGTCCAAAAACAACTCATACAGGGTATAAAAATAAATATTGACTAAACAAAATTTCAAGATGATATCTTTTTTTAATATTAAATTTTTAATTAAATTCATTATCCGGATTATAAAACCATGATAATTTTATAAAAAAGAAATCAAAATAAATTTTAATTTTCAATCCGTTCAATATTTGATTGAATGATAAAATAAAAAAATTAATTAAAAAACATAAAATATTCCAACAATCGCTCCAGAATCTACTCTACCTTAGAACAACCATTTCACAAAACTGCACCAGAAACCAAAAATCACGCAAGTTAGAAACCAAGACATCAAGAAAAATCACCACCCAAATGATGTCATGAGAAACCAATAAAGGAGAGCTTGCAACCAGAAAAAAAGCATATAAAAACATGGCAGGGAATTGCACGGACTCATCAAAGGCATTGCCATGTTAAAAACAAGAATTGAAAATTAAGCAGCATAATACAAGTACCCACGGACATCCTCCAAGACAAAGTCATTAATGTTTATTGGTTGTTTGCGACCGATGTTTCAGTCAATTTCCTGCCAGGAAATATACATTAATTGTCTTCCATGACCTGGATGGACTAATTTGTCCGAGTGTTGTCCACGCCATGGACCTTTCCATTTTTTCTAACTATACTTCTGAAGTTATAATCTTATAATATATGACTTTTTTATTTTATACATTAGTTTATTTATTTTTTAAATTTTTTTTAAAAAAAGATATATAGGGGCAGGTGTGTTTGAAGGTGGATGGAGGTTCTCAAGATCCCAAGTCTTGCATAAATAGTAATTGAATTATGCAGATCATGCTGCAATATCCATCTAATCCATCTGAGAACTATATACAAAGAAATACAAACGTCTCACTCATCATGGTAAATCTCTCGTGTCCTCGTCTTCACAAGTGCATGTGTGTTTGTATATATCATCTTGTACATAGAAGCATATCATAAATATATATTTGCTCAAACAGCCAGCATTATTCTCACAAATTCCTCGTAGTTAACCAGACCATCTCCATCCAAGTCAGCCTCTCGGATCATCTGCTCTAACTCTTCATCTGTCAATTGCTCTCCTAGATTGATCATTACATGCCTCAACTGCATGAAAAAGGTAAGAACATTGAAATCTTAATTACATAACGTAGTAAGACATATATAGTTGTAGGGAGTTGTTGACATTATCCATCAAACAGGGCTTCTCGAAATTTGATTTATATATTCTTCCTAGTTAAGTTGATTGGTAGTTATTATTTGATAAGTTAAAATGACTAATGTTTATAAAAAGTCTTCATAGATTTAGAGACTTTTAGATGTTTAAGTTACGATATTTTTAGAGAGAAAAAACAATGATATTTTAGAAAGGAATGTTTTAAAAATATATATATTATAGAGAATGAAGATCGTGAATCTTCAGGTTGAAGGATTTATGGATATTTTATAGCTAATGAATCTTGTTCTATTGTATAGTAGAGGGATTGAATAGTCATTTTATCTTAATAGCGTTAATGAAAAATAAATATTTCTTATACAAACATTAACGATGGATAAATATCTATAACATAATATTATTGATTATAAAAATATGGTAGCCTATTGAAAGATTTTTTATACACATGAAAGTGTAAAGAGAATAAAATTCAAAATTATTTATTATGTATGTATATAACAATGAAGTCAGTGGTAGAAAATCAAACCTCATGAGGTGAAATGTAGCCATCTTGATCCTTGTCAAAAACCTTGAAAGCCTCTTTCAGTTCCTCAGCTGCATCGTTTTCCTACAAACGTATAATTCAGGCCGACAGTTTTGAAGTACAGGAGGGAAAATAAATGTGCTTCTCGTTGACTTTGGCAAGGTTTGACAAATTGAACAGGGATATAATTACATGTAAAATGCATTACCCTCATTTTTCTTGCCATTAGGTTCAAGAACTCCCCAAATTCTATGGTTCCATTGCCATCAACATCAACTTCACTGATCATAATATGTAACTCTTCGTCTGTGGCACTGTCGTCCAGAGATTTGATTACAGTGGCTAGTTCCTCGAAGGTAATGCAACCTGACAATTATAAATCAGAAGTCAGCAGAGTAGATGATCTCTAGGCTGTTTATTTAGTTGATCCAGCCGAGTTTGACC
>Ga0325414_1008076_pt1 | contig 11144 bp, 3 predicted proteins | sample PopdelMetagenome_8_FD_206183 | JGI IMG/M metagenome (GOLD analysis project Ga0325414, IMG submission 206183) | Populus deltoides microbial communities from Bellville, Georgia, United States - Leaf-PdKOR-R3 | ecosystem: Host-associated > Plants > Phyllosphere > Phylloplane/Leaf | place: USA...
ATAGAAAACATCCGGACCTCGGTATTTCCCATATTTCTATATTGTGTTCTCTTGATTTTCCTTCTGCTTACAATTACAAGGCTTGCTGTTTGTATATTAATGGCTAATTGATTCTCTCTCTCTCTCTTGTAATGACGAGATGTTCAGTGTTTGCCTTTTTCTGCTTTATATCTGTCCATAAAAAATCTTGAATTGCTTCAAAATGAAGTCGGCTATAGCATTCAGACTAATGTCCAAAAAAATAATAATAATAATTTGAGGATAGAATAAATCAAATTGATAATTGATAATGAGACTGCAGCATCTCTAGCTGGAAACATGTATTCATGCATAACAAAATTAATAATCTGAAAGCAATTAGTGGTGCAATCAACAAGATGCAGACAAGTTGTGCCTAAATCCAAGCATGCTCAACACTTTAGTCATAAAAGCTAGGGCCTTTTAGAACATGACGTCCAATCTCGTACTTGTGTTCATACTTGTGTTCATACTTGTGTTCACAACGTGATTTATGATTTTAGATTATACGTTAGCGTTAAAAATAAATTTAAAATTAAAAAATATTTTAAAAAACAATTATTATCATAATTTCAAATACTATTATACCAAAAACACAACAACAAGCAGTCAAAACTGCAAATCTTTCTCTCTTTTTACCCCCCAAGAGCAAGTTAGAACTAGTCTTGAATGTTTGCAGCATGTTAATTCGTTGGTGAAAGTCAAATTGCTAATATAATTTGTATGTAAAGAGATATTTTTCTACCTTTAAAGATTTACAGTTAGTCAAAACCTTTTACAACAACAGCATGATTTTGCCTGCTATATATGTGAAACATCTTCTTCTTCTTTTTCCCAAGTATCTTACAGCATTTTCCAAAAACAAATCCAAAAATATTCTTGTAAATTGAGCAAAGGGTTTATCATTTTATTCACAATTCCATTTTTTTTTAATATTTACAGAAATGGAATGTTTTTGTAGCTTTTTTACTATTCTAACTAATTTTTTTATGACTTAAGATTTGGTTATTTCACCATGGCTATTAAACTCGGATCGGTTCGGCTTATCAGTTCAACAAGTTTTCTTCCATCAAGCATTTTGCAAGTTTGAACAAAAAAAAAATTAAAAAAAAAAAAAAGTAGGAAATGTTCCATACAGATAATAACCCATCACAAGGACATTTCCACATTCTCAGCTTTTCCTATCCTAACAATACAAGTACAGATAACCAATTTGTCATCAAAACCTTGTGATTTTAACATTTTTATTTTTCTTATGAAATGAAGATCTGAGATTGACGTGCATGACTTATTCATGTTGAGACAAGAAGCCTAAATCTTGTGAATAAACAGCTCACTCTTTCTCATGACTCCACAGGTCTAATGCTAAAGAATCCAAATATCCTCCACAGCTCCCTGTAATCAATTATATAAGCGTATCCCTGCTTGCTTGCCCTTCAATTGCTTATATCTTCAGCCTGAGTTTCCAGCAATGGCCAATCAAATTCCCTTGGCACTTACCTTCACCTTACTCCTCGTCTGTAAGTACCTCGTCTCCGAGTTTTGGTTGCATGTAAGATGTCAACACACTCATTATATAAACCTATTCTAACATGAATGAAAAAAATCTTGTGCAGGTTTCAAACATGCAGGAGCTCTGTCGGTCACCTTTTCCTTTAAGAACAACTGCCCATTCACTGTTTGGCCAGCAAGCCTAAATAATGCTGACAGTCCACAGCTGTCTTTGACAGGCTTTGCTCTGACAACAGGTGCTTCATCTTCCCTGAGTACCCCAGTGCCATGGTCTGGTCGGTTCTGGGGTCGAACACGATGCAATACAGATTCCTCAGGCAAGTTTACTTGCGCAACCGGTGATTGTGCCTCTGGTAGAATAGAATGCCATGGTGCTGGTGGTATACCACCGGCATCCTTGGCAGAGTTCGCTCTAAGAGCTAATGACGGGCACGACTACTATGATATCAGCCTGGTGGATGGTTTTAACATCCCACTTTCAGTAATTCCACAAGGAGGTTCTAGTGAGTGCCGTTCCACGAGCTGTGCAGCTAATGTGAACGCTGTTTGTGATTCTAAATTAGCTGTTAAAGGGTCTGATGGGACTGTGATTGCCTGCAAGAGTGCATGTTTGGCATTCAACCAGCCACAGTTCTGCTGCACTGGTGAGTTCAGTACACCAGACAAGTGCCTTGCTTCCAACTACTCGAGCATTTTCAAGCAACAGTGCCCTGAGGTTTATAGTTATGCTTATGATGATAAAAGTAGCCTACTTACTTGTCCTAGTGGATCTAACTATCTGATCAACTTCTGTCCATGATGAAATAACTATTCATCTCCTTCGAAAATCAGGAGCAGCACAGCTTTAATTTGTTCAAGGACAGAATAACCTTGGATAATAGAGGATGTCAGGATCAAACATGAGATTCTGACGCTCAGGATGTGTTCATATTGAAAATAAAAGGAGATTATTATCAGTAGGTTGTTACAAGCGTACAAACAAAGCACCAAAAAAAATCCAAACGCAAATGCATTCAAGAACAAAACACAGAAGCACAAGAATGATTTGTTCTTTTCAAATTCAACTGGCCTGCTGAGTAGTATTAATTTACAGGACAAACACGATCGATAATTTGCAGAACTATGCAGATCTTAGCCGAATTGATTGTCCGAACGCATTCCTGCTATTGTTTGATATCCTGAATCTGCAGTTATTTTCGTGATTATGGCATTTCACTGCAATAAGCAGGTATGCTGGGTTTCCTTAATGCAGTTTCTCAGGACCGAGATACCATTTTGTGAAAAGCGAAACCATAACAATTTGAGACGATATGAATTTTTGTCTTAGAAGCATCGAAGTAAGTTGAACTGGCAGTGAAACAATCCAAGCTCAGTGTCAAGAACTTTTGCGGAGGTGGCAGGGCAATTTATTACTGGACGCTAGGACATATTTCAATCTGGAGAAATGAGCACTTCCCCCATTTCCTCAACTATAAATGAGTTAGATTTGAAAGACCTGTTATTTTGGCTAGAAGTGAACCCATTGAGCTGTTGTAAGGTACTCTTAGCGTTGCTGAATAGGCACAGCACATCATTTGCAATCATCATCAAGTAGCAGAACTTGCACACCAGACCAATAATGTCTATGCCCAAAAACGAGGTAGTTCATATCTTTACCAAGCCAATATTGTCAGCTAGAAGAGTCAGTAGCCTTAAATCAAGAGTTAGTTTTTTAGCTTCGCCTAAAAGTAGCTTAGGTTGAATTTCAAGTTTGAACCTTGAGAACTATTCTCCCCTAAAGGACTACATCCACTGGTTCAAACAAAAGAATCTGATGACCAATATATGTTTTACTCATTTTCAAACTATGTGGACCTTCCTGATAATAATATTGAAGCAGGCGCGCTTCAAAAGAATGAAAGTTAACTACAACAAACAAAACATGTAGAAGTAGAGAAAATCTATAAACAGAGAAATCTCAGAACAAACCATATTACAAAAGCGATCATCTTTCCTTCAGAGTCATGAATGGAAAGTGGGAGGGTGCTACCTTCTGAGTGGCTTATAAAGACAAACAGTTACATACTTGGATTGGAATCTATGGGTTAGTCCAAGAGCAACTAGAGACTGAGATGCCCATCCCTTCTCAATGTAAAGGTGGTTCAGCACAACATGTTGAGGCTTGGAAGAAGAAGCTTCATCAAGGACTGTTAGACTTAGCTGCGGTGGAACTGCTGAAGGATCCTTCGCAAAATCATCCTCAGCTGGAAATGCTTGACTGTAAGTGGAGTCTGGAGATGGTGGGGCCTCAAACTCAACTGCACTATCAATATTTTCTGGCACAAAATCCTGCAAGAAATAGCAAGAGGAACTTACAAATCTAATCATTAACAAATACAAGTGTTCTTTTTGCAATTTTTCCAGACACTAAAAAATGGTTCTTTGGACCAATAATTCTTGTATTTCTTCCTCATACATGAATATTAGTAGGGAAAATATTTATCTAGCAAAATCTTGGTTATATATGCATATAGAGGAAGCAGAATTCATGTTGCTAGCTCCCATATGACAAATAAAAAGCATGTTTCACATCGCTGGTTTGCATCAAAACCCAGTTTTTCTAGTGCATCCTGAACATATCCCTTGAAAACCCATGATTCTGGGCTTATTTAGTTTCCAAAACCATTGGCACTAATGACTTTCAAATAATCAAATGCCTCTGGATTTGTAAGACCAAGAGCCATGTCAAGATACTTACATGAACATCAAGAAGATTACAAACACGGCCCATTTCATCAGTTACAGAAGGGAGATCTGGAATATATCTCCACTCTTCATCCACAATGAACTTATAGTGGTATATACCTGATGGAAGGACCAAAAGAATAGAATGATCCTTCCCAGATCTTTGCAACTTTTTCCTGCAACAGAACAATAAATGATATCATATAAGTTTCCTCCGAAGCAACAACTGCTCCTTTTGGATCTTTCATGTTTAAGATGGTGGCTAAACCTTACCTTGAAGAAAAGTTGTCCCATGATCCTTCGACAGCCACATCGTTTCCACCATGGCTCCATGTGATAACTGTAGGGATTCCTTGCTCAGGGGATTGGTCTTCATCAACAACTTCATGGGAATCATTCTGCCAAACTTGATCAAAAACAGGAGGGGCATCAGGCCTTCGCAAGGGGGCAACAGGAGCCTGCAAACATGCACAATACAGAAGCAGTTACATCAGCTAAAGTTCTATCACATGCAGAGATAAATCCACAGTTCAGTCCATAGAGCAAGTTTAACCTTTAGATTCCCCCAACAAGTACGAAAATAGAAATCAGCAATAAACGTAAAATGCAACTATCCACAACAATATCCACCAGAGAAATCACACCTTTTCTCACACATAAAACAGCAATTGAGCTGCTGAAATCAAACCATCCCAACTCTAACCCACAATATGTCAGCATCACACGCGGATTGCAAATGCCTTAAATAAGCAAACATAACGAGGCAAGTACGATAGACTAGTGGATCAACCACATATATGTTAAGAGCCCCATTGTCATTATTGATTCTCAAAAAGTTAACAAGGACATCTAAGGAACAGAAAGAAACCAAACTCTCAAATCATATAACATTCTTAAGAACTACAGTCATGATTGAATCTTCAATTCAGCCCCCTTGGCATCGTAATAACTTTCTTTTTTAGTTATTTGATCACAATATTGACAAATACATTCACAAAAACCATGCAGTTTAAAAGACATGCATCAGATTTAAATAAAACCCACTTCATAAAACAACTAAACCACCTAAATGGAGATCTTAATTATTAAAAACAAATCAAAACAAACTGAGAAAATAAAAGAAAACCCATTTCTCAAAATGCTTAAAATCCAACCATGAAGGCAATTAGTCACCACTAATCTTCCTCTTCCTTCCTTTTCACAGATCTTAATTGAACCTATCTTTCATCCAATAAAAGACACAACCTTTGAATTAAGAATCCAAAATTTTACAATCAAATCATCACAATTACCATTATACCTGAGGAGGGAACAAGAAAGGAGACGTGGATCGAGCAGGGGCATGATCTGGAGGACTATTATTATTTTGAGTATGAACATCATTACTATCCACTATTGAAACCGACTGGCTTGTAGTCGACGCCCCTCTTCCGATCACAGGCGACGGCGACGGCGACGGCGACGGCAACTCACCGTTTTCTAACCCTTCTTCATCGTCTCTTTCTCCTTCCTCCCTACCGTTTGCATTCCCCATTAAAATAACCCTCTACCCTTTAGCCCACGTACGGTACAGAACTAGCGTTAGCCCAAAATCAACAAAAGAAAGGTAGTTCTCGTCCGAAGATGGTGAAAATATATTACAATACAATATCGTATTTAATAATATTTTTTTTCTTTTTTTGGTAATGAATATGATAAAAATAAGAAGAGACGTGTGAGGAGTGGAGGAGGAGTTGTGGAGGAGATCGGTGGTGGTGGAAGTCTAGTGATATGGTTAATGGGATAGTTTAGTTGTGTTGCAGAGGAGAGAGAGCGGAAATATGGATAACGATTGAAGGAAGAGAGTTATAGGGTAAGGTCGATCTTAGTTTCAGTTCTTGAGACAATAGGAGGATAATATGGGCCCACCACGCATCCGATGTGGAATATATAAATGTGTTTGGTAGGTATGTATTAATTAGTTTTTAAAATATTTTTTTATTTATAAATATATTAAAATAATATTTTTATTTTTAAAAATTATTTTTTTAATATCATCTCTGATTTAAAAATATTTAAAAAAAATTAATAAAAAAATACTTCCATCAATTTTTTGAATTAAAATTTAGATTAATAATGAGATTTCTTTATGTTTTATACTTTTGACTCCTAGTTTTTATTATTTTCGGAACTTAACAAATTATACCTCAATCCAGCCAGACATAGAATGACAGAATAAAAAATAAAAAAAAAATGCTTCAGTGAATATTTTGTTTAGCTCGAGTTTAGAATTAAATCGTGTGAAAGTTAACTCAACACGACGAAATCAATATGATGTGTCCAAAAATAACCTAGATACTAGATAAAAAATGTGGTTTGATTTAAAAAAAATATTAAGATAAATTTTTTTTAATATTGCAACATCGATATATTAAATCATCATAGGCTTCACGACTTACCCTACTAAATTCTTTATTCAGGTGATAGATTCTATTGGACTTGAGAACTTTGTTTTTAAAAATTATTTTTTACTTAATTATATGATAATAAAAATAATTATTCATAAAATTGAGTACAAATTAAATATTAGGATATTTATTTAAAATCGTGATAATCTTATATAAAGCAAACCAAAATAATATATAAAAAATAAAATAAATGTTTAATGATAAAAATTAAAAAAAAAAAACACTTTCATTACCTATGAGAAATAAAATTCTTACAAATTTTTAATTCTATCATATATAATTTTTAAGCGAGAATTTTTTTTTTTATTTATTTTTAGATATTCACAATCCCAATCACATGTTGGGCTTTAAGAATATTATAAAAACAGGTTCTTTATTTATAGAAAGAAAGAAGCAAAGAGTGCACTCTTGAGAAAATCAACATGACAATATCACACCTACACATATAAGGGGAAAGGAGAATGTTTTTTTAGCTCCATGAAATAAATGAGTTGTTTAATCCTTCATGACAATATCACTCATTTAATTAGATAATTAATATTCGAAGTTAATATTTATTTTTTACTTTTTAGCTCCATGAAATAAATAATTAACTTGTTCAATCCTTCATTTTCATTGTATATAATATGGGTGAGAAAAAAACTGAAAAATCAAGAAAACCGTAAAAAAAAAAATCAAAAAAACCAAACCGTGAAAAAAATCAATTAAACTGATTAAAATTTTGAAAAAACCGACCGGTTCGATTCAGTTTCTATTTTATAAGCCTGAAACCGAAAAAAACAGAGTCAAACCGGAAAAAAAAACCGAGTCAAACAAAAAACCAGCCAAACCAGAAAAAACCGAGCCAAAACCGGAAAAAAACCGAGTCAAATCAAAAAAACAAACCAAACCAAACCAGAAAAAACAAAGCCAAATCAAAAAAACCAAGTCAAACCAGTTTGAACCAGTGTTTGTCCTAAAAACCGAACCAAAACCGATCAGTTTGAACCGGTTTTGGTTCAGTTTCGGTGTTATTTTTTTTAAAATTGATTTGGTAATTTTTTTTATAAAAACCGAATCAAACTAGAAATGATCACCCCTACTCTAATATATAATGAAGGTGGTCAAGACACTTTAGGCTTTCCTCACCTTCCAATGTTATTATTATTTTTTTTTTTCTTCATGAGAAGTAAACTTATTTATTGTAAAACCTTTTCCATGCATTCACTCATTTAATTACAATTACTATTCAAATGTTAATCTTTTTTTTTTCATCAAAATTAAACTTACGTTTATTGTAATCTTCATTACCCTTTTAAAAACCCTTCACATGCATTCACTAATTTAATTTAACTACGAAATTAATCACCCAAAACAAATTATAAATACTCCAAACTAATCCTAGATGGAGAAAAACTAAACCATCATAGTTGTTTGCCATTCATTTCCATCACTTAAAAACAAATGGCAAATACTCTAAATACTAGAAAAGATAAATCATTTTTTTTGCAAAGATGATGATCAAATTTAAAAAAAAATTAATGTTTTTATTCAAAAATGAATTATTAAGAGGTGATTTACTCTAATTAAAGTGTGTCTGTGATCATTTTTATATTTTTTTTCTCAATCACAAATAATAAATTGTTTAATTATTAAATAGTTATTTTTTTTACCTTGAATTTCATATATAATTACGTTTTAAATCTTGATTTTATAAAAACTAAAATAATATATTTTTTTATTTTTTTTACTTGTAAAAAATTATATTACAATAATTTTAACCAAAGAATATATTTTTTTAACTACAATTAAAGATATTTTTTAAAAACTTGATTTTTTAAAATACAACCGCAAATCCTTAGAAAAAAAACACAAAATAAAAAAATAACCAAGAGAAAGAGAGAGAATGGACAAATGGAAGAGATTTCACGACAGCTAGCCTAAGAGATGTCTTATGTTAAAGAAACCTACATGCAAGAGATGATTCCATCGATAATGTTGTATTGGGCCCACTCTTTATTCATTTGGACCCACTGTTGTTAATCTTTGACTGTCCCGGTTCGAAACCTAACCATGATGGCTTAACGTCTAATAATTCGCTACAATTTTATTTTTTAAACATAATTCTAAATTTGGTACCGAGACTTTAATTAAATTTCTATTTGAGTACCCTCATTTTTAATTTTTTCAATATGATCCTATGATACCTCCATTAATTAAGTGTTGATTAGATTTCATGTTGAGAAATTTATACCCTAATTTTATTTATTCATATGTCATATCATCAAAACTCTCGTGTTGGAAATATAAAAAAATTTAGAAAAACATTTCTCTATTTTCTTCTATTAATAAATTATATTTATTATCATAATTTTGCATGGCCACCCCTCTTTTTATGCAGTGATCTCACGAAATTAAAAAAATTGCTTTCCTAAACTTCACCCAACTATCCAAAAAGTATCTGCGATACTTTTGGGGCTAAATTATAATATTTGTACTAATTAAGGGCTATAATCACATAATTGTGAACTTTATATACGAACAAAATAATTTGAAAAATTAAGAGTGATTAGTAGCTAAACCAAATTTTTAACCACTGATTGATGTGGATCTGACGTGGCGAACGAAAAACCACGTGCCTGATTGAGGGGGGGCCACTGTAAAGCTTCCGTTTCCTGTCCACTCCTCTTGACGTTAACATCACGTGACGTGGGCCGTATTTTGGATAAGATTTGATTAGCATGTGGCAGCGGGGATCTTACTGTCACTTTAATATTAAAAAAAAAAAGTAAAAGTTTTTGATAATTCCAATGATGAAACGCCAGCTAAGCCAGACCATTAGTAATTATCCTTACGTTTACTCCATGAAAAGTGATTTTTTAGATTTCACTTTTTAGGGTTTTTTTTTTATATTTATTTATCATTAGTGAAGTTAATTAATTGAAATAGTAAAAAAAAAACACTTTATTTTTTAGAAAATATTTATAACATTTTTTCTCAAGTAAAAAAAAAATGATATCATGTTATTTGTTAATTATATTAAATTTGATCTTCAATTTTTTTATTGCTCTATATTTTATTTTAAATCTTTTTTTATATATTTTTTTCAATTTGTTTTTGAAATTTAATTTAATTTGATTTTTATATTAATTTTTATCTTTATTCTTTTGATTGATATTTGTTTCTCTGGTATCATTTTCTTAAAAAAATTTATCTATCGGATTTGGTCTTTATTTTTTTATTATTTATTTTATTTAAAATAATTTTTGAAATTGAAATTTTTTTTTTCAATTTCATTCTCTTTTAACTTTTTTATCTATCAAATCTGATCTTCATTATTTTTTTTATTTTTTTATTTGGAATAATTTATGAAATTGAGATTTTTTTTTCAATTTCATTATCCTTCAACTTTTTTATCTGTTAAATTTCATCTATATTCTTTTAATAAATTTGAAAAAAAATAAAGCATTAATAATTTATTTTTCAACTTATTTTGCATGGCATGATTAAATATTGAAAATATTTTTCAACTTATTTTTCATGATACTATCAAATATTAAAAATTAACTTATTTTTCATGAATCAACTTTTCAAGTAAACCACTTTCTAAAAAGAAACATTTCATAATTTATCTTTCAAACAAATAGGATCTTGGGATTCACTGGAGTAACCACTAACAAGACTAACATTTCATAATTAAATTATTATAATTGATGAGCAGGGAAGGTTGGTTCATTGTTATTAAACTTGACATGGCAAGTCAACCCGGTAATCCATTAACTCAGGATCTAGATCGAGACGGGTTTTAAATTAAGTCATGTGGAAGTTGACTTGGTAAAACTCAGTGAGGTTAACCTACGACCTGGTTAAAACCTGATTTGGTTTCTATTTTTTAAAAATAAAGTGGTTTTGTTTTCAAATCTTGAAATGATATCGTTTTAAATTGACTCAGGTCAAACTCAAGTTAATTAGCTCAATTCATTATCCGAGCCTTAAATCAAGTCAGGTTTGGTAATTTTATGTTGGTTTGATAATTAAAGTCACTGTATTCTCATTGTAAGCAATAATGTTTTTAATAATTTATAATCATGACATTATAGCTCTAAACACAGACTACTATGAATTGCAACAGTGAAATTACATGTGTATGTTGTGTAATTAAGATGATCATGAGGGCATTTTAGTATTTTCATGCTGTATTTTTTAATCAAAAAGTTGTTGGTGCGTGTTCCACTGGAGAGGATTGTTTGGTGATGTATGTCTTTTTTAATTTCTAACACGGTTAAAGTACTATTTTACCCCTAAAGTTAACATATATTAAAACTATTGACTAAAGACTTTCTTGACTTTTCACAATATTTGTAACAATAAAAATATTTCTTTGCTCCCAAGATCAAAGAAGGATAGGCTGCTCAACAAGAGTATTTCAGGTTTTTTCAATTTTCATGTAAAGTAAAATAACAT
>Ga0325414_1008078_pt1 | contig 11142 bp, 7 predicted proteins | sample PopdelMetagenome_8_FD_206183 | JGI IMG/M metagenome (GOLD analysis project Ga0325414, IMG submission 206183) | Populus deltoides microbial communities from Bellville, Georgia, United States - Leaf-PdKOR-R3 | ecosystem: Host-associated > Plants > Phyllosphere > Phylloplane/Leaf | place: USA...
TTTTTTTGCATTATGCTGGAAAATGACAGCCCCTTTTATATTGTCGAGAAACTAGTTGACCGGTTGTCTTGAATTAGTTAAATTGGTCGATCAATTTAACTTAAACATTGAAATTTCTAAAATTTCTAAAATTTCTCTCTTGATCTTCTAAAATTTCTCTCTTAATCCTTCTTATACACTTGAAAATGATCTCTTAGATTCAAAATTTTTGTTAAAAACTCAAAGATATCAGGAGATCAAACATTGAAAATTTAGGTTGTGGTGAAGGGTTATGTCCTCTGTCTCAAATGGTTGGCCGATTATTTCAAATGTATGAAGTAGTCGACCAATTCACATAAAAACTATATTTTACTAGTTTTGATCAAATCATATATCTTATGAGACTAACATGTACTATTTTATCCAACTTGTTGTCTCAAAAACTAAACCTAACTGAAACCTTAAAAAGTTATTGTTCATCTAGTAACAAAACCTCTATTTTTCTATTTTAAGCGGTCGGCTAATTGAAATGGTATGATGAACCAATCAGCCGGTTAATCCTAGGTTACCTTATTAATGAATTTTTATGCAAAACAAATTTTTCATGTTAAAGGGGGTATCCATTTTATCAGGTTTTTAAACCCGTCCCAGTGGTCGACTCGGCCCAAGGCTCGGGTCACGGGTTTTGCCCGGGTCGTCGGTTTTTGACCACGTCACCTGGGTCAACTCTATTTTTTTATAAATCAAAACGATATTTTTTTGGTTAAAAAATTGTCAACGGGTTGGAACAAGTTTTAGACCGAGTCGCAGGGTTAACCCGTCGGGTCAGCCAGATTTTTGCCTTCTCTTATTTTTTCTTAAATTTGGCTTAGTTCCAACCTTGGGTCAGCCGAGTCCTGGGTTAACCTGTGGGGTTGGGCTAAATTTCAAAACTATGCATTTTATTACTTAAACATGTCCAATTTATTTTTCAATAATGTATACACATAAACATAAGACCTTAAATATCATTAACATGTATAAAGCATAATTTTTTTTGTATTTCTCAAAAGTGATCCTTTTTTAAAGGCTTTGTAAAAATATTTGCAAGTTAATGTTTTGTGCTAACAAACTTAAGTACAATGTCTCATTTGAACATGTGATCTCTTAAGAAGTGATGTCTCACTTCAATATGTTTTTATGTGAGTGTTATATAAGATTTTTAGATAGATTTATAACACTTGTGTTATCACACATAATAGGAACATGATCAAAAGTTAGTCCAAAGTCTACTAAGGGTTGTTTTATCTATAAAATATGAGCACAACAACTACCCGTTACAATATATTTCGTTTCAGTTGTTGATAGAGCTACTAAGTTTTATTTCTTACTAGCCTAAGATATTAGTGATGATCCTAGAAAATGACATGTTTCCCTAGTACTTTTTCTATCAACTTTACACACAATAAAATCATCATTCAAATAGCTAATCAAATTCAACTCACTTACTTTCAAATACCACAACCCTAAATTAATTATACCATGAAAATTTTAAAAATTAGTTTTACAACACTAATATGGGATTCCTTAGAACATTCTTAAAAACATGCATATAGACAAACACTAAACATAATATCGAGTCTACTTACAATCAAATATAATAATGAACCAATCATAGCTCGATATTTGATGATGTCTACATTCTTACTATTTTCATCCATACCAATCTTTATTGATGTCCCCATGGGTGTGTCGGCTTCTTTGACTTGTTCCATCCCAAATCTTTTTAGTAGATCCTTGATGTGATCACTTTGGTTCATAAAGATGTCATCTCTTGTCTGTTTGATTTGCAATCCAATGAATAAATTTAATTCCCCCATCATGCTCATTACAAACTTGTTTTGCACACACCTTGTAAATTTCTTATAAAGAGATTCGTTAGTAACACAAAATATAATATCATCAACATGATACAGTTTAGCCTTGTGATACAACCCAATTAAGGTCAGATTCAGATTTTGGCATAAAATGCGCAACAATCCAGGTTCACGGAAACAATCATAATTCTCAATCCGACAGTTGGATCAGGCTAACATTTTACGTGGACTCTCCAGACATGTTGTCCTCCTTTGGATTACAATTTTAGGTCAATCGAAGTTTGGGAAGGCACCACAATACTAGTCAACAGAAGCTGTATGAATTTTGTTATTTACTTCCTTTAGACTTGTGGACTTCCTATTTGGTTAGGATTCATTTTCTACAAGGATGTGGCAGCTGGTTTTGAGAATTTTCTAGTTCTAGAAGGATCTTTAATGAGCTACAATATAATCAAAAGTGTGGCAAGGATTCATTAATGTTTTAGAATCCTTTTCTTATAAGGATTCCTATTCTTCCTAGCTACACAATGAAAGAAGAGCTAGTGGTATTTAATGACAAATTAGTTATTTTTATTATTCTCTTTCATATTTGGGCTTAATTAAAACTTTGTTTTGAGCTAGGATCCAAGGCTTATTTGGATCAGGTTATAGGCTTTTCAGTTTAGAGTTTTAGGGTCAATTCAGCTCACAAGGGTAGATCCATTAGGGTTACTTTTAAGAACTATTTAAACCCATGTAACCTAAATTTTAGCAGCTTTTGATGATTATTACTTCTGATTTTTTCAGTTTTAACGTGTGAGAGTGATTCTTGCATTCTTCAGTTCTTGAACAAGCATTCTTCAGTTCTTGAACAACTAAATCTGACTTATCAAAGATTGACTAGCTTCGTGGCGTCATTTTACTCATTCCAATAATGTTGGAGCCTTGGGGCAGGTTTCCATTGTGTCACACTCCTATCAGACCTATTTCAATTTTTTGGGATCAGATCTCAATCTTGATTGTAGGTTGCATGACCACGTGATCATGAGGTTTACGTCACAACATATATTTGCATAATCAAGGTATCTTTAGTTTTACTTTTTGTGAAGATGATGGTGTCAATTTTGTCAATGATGAAATCATTTTCAATGAGAAAAGATTTTAATCTATCATACCAAGCTCTAGGAGCTTGTTTTAAACCATTTAAAACCTTTATGAGTTTGAAGACATAATTGAGAAAATGAAAATTTTCAAAACCTTAAGGTTGTTCAACATATACCTCTTCCATGATAAAATAATTTAAAAATGAGCTTTTGACATAATTGAGAACTTTTTGTTCTTTTGCTTCTTTCTTAGGAAATTTTAGAATTATCTTATAATAAGTGAAATGTCCTCCTCCGTTACATCATTATTACTATCAACATGGTGTTGATTTTGAACACCAAATTTGTCTTTGGCTTCTCTTCTAGTTCTTGCTTTTCCATGGTGATTTCATGAGTCATAGGTGATTTGATGTGTTCTTCCAATAAAAGTTAGTGAGATCCTTAACTTCTTAGAATGTCGCCACCTTTGCTTCCTAAGTCTTTGATAAGGACCTAAGAATTTCACTCACAATATCAGCATTAGTATAAGTCCCACCAAGAGCATCTAGATTATTAGTGAGAGTTTTCTCTAATGCATGTCATATATCTCTAACATTTTTGCATGATGTGATCCTATTGAACTAACTTCTACTCAATGCACAATACAAAGTATTCATAGTTTTAGTATCCATAGATGACAACTTTTTATCACCATTGGTATTCTCACTTCTAGATTTAGGAATCGTTATATTATTTTCAATCTTAATAGGCTTGTGAGGTCCATTTTTAATAGATAGCAATAAATCATAATCAATAGATTGAATATATCTAGTCATCCTAACTTTCTAATAGGCATAATCATTACCATAGAAAAAGATGGCCTAGAGGTTAATGATCCTTTATTTCCAACATTAAAACCAGTGGTTGTCATACTACTTAAAGTCTAAGCAAACTTATAAAATTGAGAACTAGACTGTGATATCAATTGTTGCTTTAAGATTAAGGCAACAATAACACCTAAGGAGGGTGAATTAGGTGTTTCACTAATAATAATAAATATTACAATTAACTCAATTAAACATAATTAACTAACAATATAATTAAAGTGCTTAAAGTAAATAGTATAGAGATAGAAATTGCAAACTCGGTTTTTAACGTGGTTTGGCAAGCATACATCTACACCTCAAGCACCAAACCAATCTTGAGTATTGTATTTTTTTTACTAATCCAAATAAAAAATTACAATGTCCTTGATGAATCCTCACCGAGCCTTTTTTCACCACTTGAATAAATACCTTCTTTAAGATTTTTTTACCTAGGAGATGTACCCCACTAATGACCGAGAGTTTTTCACTTAAACTCTTAAAGGATTACAATTTGTTTGAAATATAACAACATTCTCTCAAAAAATAGATAATACAATCGAAGTTTATATTTATATAGCTCACTCAATAGCACTTAGAATTATAAAGGAGTTTAAGTGCAATGAGTGTGAGAATTTATACTCTTATGCAAGAATATAAAGGTTTTAATGCACAAATATAAGTGTGATTTATAATTGATTATTTGAAGTTATTTTTTGCTCTTAAAATAACTTGTATATGATATATATTCAATTTATGTATGTAATTCTGTAATTTGACAACTTATATTTATGTTCTTAACAAAAACTAGTTATTTTATAGTCATTATTATTCCTATAACAAATAAAATAGTCGACCTGTTCAAATTGGTCAAGCTTATAGGTCGACTGGTTCTTGTAAATTTCTAGTTGTTCATCTTAGATGAACAAGCGGTCGACCAATTCACTTGGTATGGCCAAGTGGTTCACTAGTTAAGCTTAAAATCCAATTTTAGCAGTTTTAAGCCTAGTAAATTTTGAATCGACTAAATGCATATCAATCCTATAATGCATGCAATGTGAAGTGTGTGTGAATTCATTTTAATTTGTGTTATCGAGTTATATATAAAGATTTACATAATTTGCACTAAAATGAATCCCTAAGAACTAAGTCTTCACTTGTTTTGCATCTTAAACTTGTTGATTGATTTCTTCATTTAATTCTTCATGCTTATTGATGATCTTCATATTAACCTGTTTAAACTTAATCTCATCTAAGCATATCATTATTCTATTTATATTTAATTGTTATCATCAAAATACATAAAATATTAATATGTGACCCAAATATCAATAAAATTCTCATTGCCAAAGTATTGTTCTCATATTTAATTAAAAATGTTTTTGTAGTTTAATGTAGTTAATACATTGTTATCTCAACTACAAAATAACTTGAGCATTACGTATTAATATTTATGAAATCTAAAATATTTTTCGCTATAATTTATAAAACCTTCTGAAATGTTTAATATTAATAATATTAACTAAAATAATTAGGTGATTGATTGTAACTGCATTTTTCATTGGCACTTATTTCATTACTCACATCATTATTCATAACTTTTTTTTTTCTTTTTGATCCCTGAAGTTTTTTTTTTATGCTTTAGTTATTCAACCTTCTTTCTTTGTTTTTCAACCTTATAATGCTGACATGATTTTATGTTCTAAGTTTGTTTCATTTTGCATGCTCTGTGTCACAAATTATTTCTAAATTACATTGCAGGTTACTATTACAAAATATTATAGGGTTCAACTAAAAAAAGAACATGGATTGAAATATGTATAAAAAAAAAGCTATTTTTTTCATTTATACCATTCGAGAGGCGTGTTTTTCTACAATTTGATCCTTGTTTTACCAAAGTTTACATTTAATTCATAAGATCTATTTCTTTTATATTTTGGTCTTTAATAGTTGAGAGATGAGAGATAGAGTTGTTGAAAAGGGAAAGGAGAGAGAAAGCTTTCACTTGGTTAGTTTCTGACAATTAATTTGGGTGTTTATAGGTTCACCTCTAAGATGAGAGCTCAATGTATATGGTTTCATTATTTAATGATTACGTAAAGACTAGATCAAAACTTGAGAATTTTATTTTGTTTGATTTGATTTTGAGTTTTAAGCTATTTAAAATTTGTTTTATGCTAGAGAATGGGGCTTTAGAGATTTATAGAGTATATTGTTTTTGTATTTTTAAGTAAAAATAGGTTGAAATTTAAGTTTTGATAGCCCAGAAACTCCAGTCCTAATTTTTCAGCTACCAAAAATGGTAAAAAACTATTACAATGGGTGACATGTCGTGTTACAGGTAGACGAAGCATCGTTCAATGTCTTTTTTTATATATAAAAAAAGGCATTCAAACCTAGCCTTTTCTTAAAAGTCTAGAAGCAAGAGTTAGGCTTGAAGGTCCAAACATGTTTAATTGTTATTTTTAAAATCTGGGCTTAAAAATCTAAACTTGTTTGGCTGTTATCTTTAAAGCTCAAATGTGTGGCTAGGCTTACAAGCCCAAACACGCTTATGAAAAGAATTTATTTTTTTAATTGTGTTTTATATCTTAAAATAAATTTTTATTTTTATAAATAATTATAATAATATTTAAGATATTATCCAATTATATCATATTTTTTAAATAATATTAGAGATTTTTATGGTAATATTAGCAATTCTTTTAAATAATAATACATGAAATTAATTTGCACATTTTTTCAAAAATATTGCGCAATAATATGCACATCAAGTTTTGTAATCTTGGTATATTTTTATGGAAAACATATAAATGAAAAGGTTATGTATCCATAAAATGATTTGCTGGATTTTTTTTATTCCAATATAACTGCATTAGCAAAAACTAGCCTAACTTACCATGCTTCGTTATGATTTAGATCAAAAGTTATTTTTTAATGAGAAAAAAAAAGAGATCAATATATTTTTAACACAAAAAAATCCTAATTGTGAATTTAAAATTTGATAGATATGTTCAATAAAATAAATCGCTAATTATATACACTAATAAATATTAAAAATAGCTATTAATAACCAAATACTAAATTTAAAGATTAAAAGATAATGCTGATTTCACAATGCAGTTAGTCATTCAATCTTTTTATTTTATTATACATTAATATCGTTTTTAAAAAAAGTAATAGTTTTGATTTCATTGAAACAAAATAATTTGTTAGTACAATCTTTTTTTTTATTTGGCTTTTTTAACAAAAAAAAATATAACTCCTTTATTCTATGTTATTTATCAAATAAAAATAAAACAACAATTATAAAATAAAATATGAAATAAACTTTTAAAGAAGGCTTCCTTCTTTTCCAACATTTTTTAACTAGACTTTTTGTTTTTCAAACAACCCCTTATTATAATCATAAAAACAAGCTTAAATTATATATAAAAAAATCTTTTGATAATTTTGAACCGAATGTATTTAAAAAAATATAAGAATAATATACAACTCTGTTGATGTGGGGAACATTGTGGTTGTATTATCAAACCATGTCCAACACATCAATTCAACTCGAAAACCCTTGTCTCGACCCTTTTCTTAGTCCATGTTTTAAATTAAATAGGGTTGGAGATGACATGATGTGACATGGTCAATATGATGGGTCCAAACTCTACCCGGCTAACCTGGTCAAAATTTGATTTGATTTATTTAAAAAAAATCAATAAAGCATCATCTCAATTTTTAAAAACAAAATTCAAACAATAACGTTCTAAATCAACCCAAGTCAACTTATGTTAATCTATCAAACTCACAACCATTATTATCATAACTCATTTCTTACCCTCTATTTTTTAATGTATTTTTAAAAATATTTGCAAAAAAAATGTCTTTTGATGCGATATAGTCAATTTACATTCATTTCATGATTTTTGATATTTTTTTATTTCATATAAGTTTTTATAATAAAAATAAAAGGAAAAAAAATTTAAGGTGAGAAATAATAAACAACAAAAAAAAATACCAAAATAGTAAAGGATTAAATGTTATAAAGAAAGATCATACAAATAAAAATAAATAAATAAATAAATAGAAGGATGCTATTATAGCTCTCCCCTCTTGTTGTGCATTCTAATCAATCAAAACTGAAAAATTATTATATTCAAGAAGGAAGTAATGTAAAGATGTAATTTTTTTTTTTTAACTTTTAGGGTTTTTTTTATTTTGATAGGAACTAGACAATATAAATTAAAAGAGATTATTAAAAAGACTAAAAAAACACTAGCAAGAGATTAAAAAAAAAAAGATGATGGGAAAAAAAAACAAAAGACAAAAACACACAGGAAAACAAAGAAACTCTCTCTTAAAAAAAAAAACCCTAGAAAACACATTCTCATTCTCCTTAGCTAACAGCTGCCAATTATCTTGTCCCCCTTCTCACTACTAAAACTCAACAACCTAGGACACATGCGCTAACAACAGCTCCTTCTCCCGCCCTCGTTCATCTCTGATGAACAAAGCAGCTCTCTCAATCTTTTCCCCTCACCATAATCGCAATCTCTCCATGACAGAACCCTACAAGCTTGAAAATCACAGCAGTACAAGTCATAAATTTCCCATACAACATTGTCACGTAACCTTTCAAACCTGAATCAACTTACTAAATTCTTCATGCAATCATTCCCCATACAAACCTGAATGATTCGTTTTGAGTAATAAAGAGGTGGCCAATTGGGATGAGTTCACGTAAAGAATATGTACGAGGTTTGGAAGTGGAGAGGATATGATGGGAGAATTTAATAAGTTGATTCAAGAAAGAGGAATGAAGGAATATATAGAAAAGTTTGAAAGAACTTAAATCCCTTATGACTGCGATGAACCCTAACCTACTTGAATCATATTACATATCAAATTTCGTTAGTGGGCTCAAGGGGATGATGTAAAACCAATTCTGAAGATTTTAAAGCCATTCACTTATATATGGGTATTTAAACAAGCTAAGTGGCAAAAAAAATCAAATCTAGTCATGATTAAAAACAAAATGGAATGGCTAGTAAGATTATTATTCTAGTTGGTATAAGTAAATGGGCAGAGCAACGAAGCCCTACAATCAAATCAAGAATAATACATTTCATAACCCTAAGCAACCCTCTAAAACATTGTATGAGCAAAGAAGAAGGCTTGTGCAGTGTTATAAATGTGGTGAGAAGTAGAGTCCAGACAATCAATGTAGCATGAAGGAAATACACATGATAGAAGGAGTGAAAGAGAATAGGTTCTTGAATATGAAAGAATCTTAAGAAAGAAAGGTTGATGAGTATGGACGAGTTATGGTCAAGCAAGTAGCAATCTTGGAGAGAAAGATCATGAAAAAAAAAAAAAGAATTAGAGCAGTAGCAACTTGATTAATTCAGTGATCCAATTCATTTCCTGAAAATGCTATATGGAAAGAACTAGACAAGATTCAGATGTGGTTTTTAGATTTTTTTTTTTTTTTAATTCTTGAGGACAATAATCCTCTCAAGATAGGGGTATTGTTACGATTACTAGTGCAAGAGCATTAAATAGTTCAGAGGAGTGAAGGCTAGCAGTTACAATGGTTAAATAGTTAGCACGTAATTAGCAATTTGGAAGGTTATTAGAAACTGTTGGAGGGAAACGAAGTCTGTATAAATGGATATAATCAGGTAATAACAAAAGAAATTTTTGATTTAGTCCTTTCTCTCTCAATTATTCGCTTTTTTTCTTTTAATTTTTTTTATTTACGTAGGTGTTCGGTCAGTTTACACGTACCTGGACTAATCTCATATATTTCTAAATACTATTTTGATATATTGTTAAGGTAAGACCTTAACACAACTTCATGCCTAAGACACACAATACCCCCACAGCCTCCTGCAGCTTTCATGCATAACTACTAGCTCTTGTTCTAACTCCCGTGCGTGACTAGGAGTTTCCATCCAATTCTAGCCACTCCAAAAGTTCAAATTCAAATTTGGATGCATTGATTCATTCGTTTGATTAATTTGCAATATGTATTTGATTTCTTATGTTGTATTATATTTGCCCATATTGATTTGTTTGTGAATTATTAATTTATGCTTTAATTAATTTTTTTAAACTGATGTGATTATTTCAAGTCGAATAACTTTGTTTCTTGAAATTTATTTTTTATTTAATTATGCAATACTACAAACGCACATAGAAAAATAATATAATAAAATTTTAAAAAAAATCATTATAAATGGTTATTAAAAAAAATGTTTTCTAATGTTATAAAAAAAATGCTATAATTTTATCAAAAAAAACAAATTAAAAATGAAATGGTATATAATAAAAAAAATATTTTATATATATATATATATATATATATATATTTAATTAATTAGTTTCAATTAAGATTAAAAGAAAATAATTTAAAAAAATAAAGGTAGAAAAGAGGCTAGGTATCCTTGAACTGGGTGGCCCAGCTTGCATGACTAATGAAAACAAGGCTGGACGAGCAAGGGCTGCAAGATTTTTACTAAAAAAAAAATATTAAAGATAAGCGTCTTTAAATAAAAAGCTTAAAAAATAGTATATTGCACATTAATTTAAAGTTTGTTTGGGAGTGTGGTTACGGTTATTTTTTAAAGTATTTTTTTGTTGAAATGCATCAAAATAATATTTTTTTATTTTTTAAAAATTATTTTTGATATTAACGTATCAAAACAATCCAAAACACATAAAAAATTAATTTTTAACAAAAACAAATATTAAAAATTAATTTTTTTAGAAACGTGTACAACCGCGTTTCCAAACGCTCACTAAAACAAATAAGAGTTTTCCATGAAAAATAAAAAAACAAATCTAGTAATTTTTCATCAAACTTTTAATAATTAGGAATTATTTGATAATTATAAGTTGGATTACGGTTTGTTTCCATTGGATAAAGTTTTAAGAACTATTTTAAACTTCGTATTAGAGCGTAGGATTGAAGTTTTTTCCTTTAAAATAAAAACCTAAAAGAGAAAGGATTGAGGTGTTTTAATAAAGTCTATAGCATAAATGAAACTAGCTAGTGTGTTCGCACAATATCATAATATAGTTTATGGTTTTTAATTTTATTTAATTTTATGTTTGTTAAAATAGATATTTGTAAATGAGAAAACAATTTAAATTTTCGAGGGAAAATATATTTTGTTAGGAGAATTTTCTTTTTCTTGTTCATTTTTTTTTTTTGACAAAAACATGTCATTTTTATTAGTAGCATATGTTTTGAATAAAAACTAAAAACAATTAAAATAAATATTCATAAAAATTTCAATGATTTGAATTAAGAAGAAAAAAGATATTTATTCAATCAAAACTGCATTTTCTTATTCATATATTGTTTTTTACAAAAATATTTGTTTATTT
>Ga0325414_1008081_pt1 | contig 11138 bp, 5 predicted proteins | sample PopdelMetagenome_8_FD_206183 | JGI IMG/M metagenome (GOLD analysis project Ga0325414, IMG submission 206183) | Populus deltoides microbial communities from Bellville, Georgia, United States - Leaf-PdKOR-R3 | ecosystem: Host-associated > Plants > Phyllosphere > Phylloplane/Leaf | place: USA...
TCCCAGCGGGAATCGCACTGATGATCTCAGTCTTGTCTCGCTGCGCTAAGAGCAACTCCAAGGATGTGTTAAATGAAAAGTCAAAAATAATATTAAGTGTTAAATAAAATGTTAAAATGTTTTTTTTAAAAAAGAAATTCTGTTTTCACATATCTTTTTTAAAAAATCAAAACTAGCAAAGTGAAGTTAACAAAAAAAAATTTAATTAAATGCAGTCATATAAAAAAAAAAAAGACAACAAACTCATTAATAAAAATAAAGTATTTATTTCTTCCTACTTTTTAAATGATTTTTTCTATTGAAATATATATAATTAAAAAACTATATTTATATTATTTAAAATATTATTTTATCAATTTAGCTATTTAAAGTAACATTTGTTCTAACTAGGGGTGTTCATTTTTGGTTCGGTTTTTATCAAAAAAAGTAACCAAACCGAATTTAAAAAAAACCGAAACCGGTTCAAACCGATCGATTTCGGTTTGGTTCGGTTTTTTAGAACAAAAACCAGTTCAAACTGGTTTGGCTCGGTTTTTTCGGTTTGGCTCGGTTTTTTTCCGTTTTGGCTTGGTTTGTTTGGTTTTGGCTAGGTTTGGCTTGGTTTTTTTCTGTTCGGGTTCGGTTCGGTTTTTTCGGTTCCAGACTTAAAAAATTGAACCGAACCTGTCGGTTTTTTCAAAATTTTAATTGGTTTAATCGGTTTTTTTTCACGGTTCGATTTTTTCGATTATTGTTTTCCAGTTTTCTCGGTTTAATCAGTTTTTTGGTTTTTTTAAACACCCCTAGTTCTAACCATTCCAGCTGCAACATGGTATTGGTATAAAATAATTAAAAAATGTATATTAAAGTGTTTTGAAAAAAAAATCCAATTGTAGCTAGTGATTTATTCTAGTGTTTTGTCTAGCGATTGAGTGCTTATTTTTATTTATTGATTACCAATTAAGTTAAGACATAAAACAATTTATTTTTAAATTTCTAATACACTGGATTTAAATCCTGCATCGCGGATATAATTTTAGATTATTTTTAATAAAGTAAAAGAATATACCAATATTACGGATGCGTTTTATTATATCAAGTTTTTTTAGTTAGAAAATGTGAAGATGCTATTTAATTTCAATAAAATAAATTTAAAAATTAGATAAATCGATCAACTGTGAAAGAGTGATTAATATTAATTAAATACTAAATTGTTAAGCAATATTTCTTTTAAAAGCAAAACACATGAGTATACAATTATTTAACACCTTTTTCTCTTTCCGTTCTACGCATTTTTATTTATTTTTATCTGAAATGTTATTTTTTTTCATCAAGAAGAAACTTTTTTTTAAAAAAAAATACATCATACAAATCTGGTTTACTTCTCGCACTAAGCTGCAGGTTGGACTAAGATTTCTTGAATGTCAAATAAAAAATATCTAAGTTACAAGGAATTTTCTGACATTGTCATTAAACCTAATCCAACGAATCAAACTTCAAAACTCTCTACTCGATTCCTTGCAAAGTTCAAGTTTCAAATTAAATCATGTGAGGGTAGTCTTGATGTGACATAGTCAACTTGGTGTGTCTAAAGAGAAAAAAAAATCAAATGAGAAAAAAAAAACAATACACATGAGTTCAAAAACAACTTGAACGACCAGTAAAAAGAGATTTGACTTTTAAAAAAATTAAAGCTGGTATCTTTTTTTTTCTATATAGAGATGATGACATATTAGATTGATTCCGGTTAACCTATTAAACTTGTGAGTTGGGTTTTGAATCCCAATAGATTCAATAATTTTTTTTATTTTAATTATATGATAAAAATAAAGACCAATTCAAAATCAACTCAATATTAAAAAATAAAATTGAAAAAACTCATAAAAAACCTAATGTTGAAGTTTTTTTTTTATAAAAAAAAAACATGTCAGGCTAAGTGCATAAGCCTAAGTGAGTCGACGTGTTAGGGCCTTAAGAAAAGTCGAGGTGTTTAGGCTTGTGTTAGGCCCGTGCTCTTTGGCCATATTTATTTATTTTTATTTTTAAGAGGCACACAACATGTTGTCCACCCTAATGTTTTTTTAAAATAAATAGACAACGTGTCGCCAACTACTGCCCATCTCAAAATTCAGCCACCACTATAGTGGTCGAAAAATCACGGGGTAGGGTTTTTTGGGTTAAAAATCCATTTTTTAATACATTTTCACAAAAAAAAAACACATATTAAACACTATAAAAACCTTTATAAACAACCTACTAAGCTAAATTAGTTGAACCAGAAAACCAAAATAAAAATCAATCTCTTTTTTCATTCATGTTTACAAGAGAAATCTACTACCATCGAACTCCCCTCATCAAATTGACTGGAATCGCGATAACCAATCCTTATCTCTCTATTTCATATTTTTCCAGTAAATTTCTCTCTCTTCTTTCTAACTCAATGACTAAAAAATAAATAAATGATATTTTGGACCAAAATAAAAATTGTCATGAATTTGAGGTGAGCCATGTATTTTCTCTATGTTTTACATTTCAATTCTCTATCATTTAATTTTATATTTCTATTAAAATTTGGAGCCTAATTTCCTATAATTAGACTATAAAAGGATGCAATTAAAAGAAACAAAAAAATTAAGTTTGAAAATTAAAGAAAAACAATTGGGTAGTAGGAAAAAACAAAGTTTGAAAATTAGAAAACCAAAACTAGGCAGAAGGTTCATTATTCATCTGAGCAATAGTTGTCTCTCGGTTAATTAGACTATAAAAAGATGAAATTAAAAAAATTTGAAAATTTAAAACAAATACTAGGCATGAGATTCATTGTTCATATGAATGGTGGTTGCCTCCTAGTTTTTTTTAGTTTTTGTTAATATCAAATAAAACAAAATATAAATTACAATAATCTCTTTGAAATATTATAAAAATACAAAATAAATTTTAAAATAACTATTATTTTAAAAAAAGGAGAACAATACAATTTAAAAAAAAATCATAAAGAGAGGGTATTAATTTAAATTGAAATTAAAAAAAAGTAATGTAACCTAAGACTTAATTAAACTTTTAATGGGTTTAATTGACTTAATTGAGAAAAAACTAAGTTTGAAGGCTTAATTTTAGTTAAGTTGCAAGTTTTGGGGACCAATTTTGAATTTTAATATGTTAACCAATCAATTTAGAGGCTTAATTGTGAAGAAAAAAAGAAATTTGAAGGCCAATTAGGGATTCAATTAAAATAATTCAAAACCAAAGACCAAGATGTAAAAGATGCTTACATTTAAGGACTAGAATTGACGGAATCAGGGGTCAAATTAAAATAAATTGAAATTTAATGGATACATGAGGGCCAAGTTGCACAATCTGAAAACCAAAGACTCATTTATAGAAGGCACGTGGCTTAAAGGATTCCAATCAACATTTTTAGGGATGTGATTGTAGGAATTGAAAAGTTTTCAGGTTAATGAAGGATTCATGCGTAAAAAATCAAAGTAAATGGACTAGAATGGAAATTCTCAAAACCCTAATTTTTAGAGTTTAGGCTAGGCGACGTGTCCTTTGGGTTTTAATAAAGAGAATGAGTGATACTTCATTCAAGCGCTGCTTTTTTTCTTCTTTTTTTTCTACCGAGAAGGTTGATCGATGAGCCATATTCTGAAGAATAAATATGGCGTCTCTAACCATATTAGGAGCACTAATTGGCACCAAATATATGAGAAACACTTTTTCTACAAGGATCAGTCATCTTCATCAAGCGTTTATATCTCATATATTTTGATGAACTTGATAACATCTTGTCCCCAATTAGTTTTCTTTGCCTTAACATATTCAAATTGATCGAGGGACAATTTTCCAATCAATGGATGTAGAGTTCTAAACCTCTAAAGCAAGCGTGGTTTATTCCCAGTCATAGATATACATCTCATCTACATGTTTTAGGTATGTTAATGACACATTTATATCCCAATTCCCAAGATTAATTTGTCAAAGTATCCTACCCAGTTAGCCTTGACTAAAAAATAAATTCACGCATAAAACAATCAACTTTGAGGTTTCTTTTTCTTGATAGGGTTCATTTTATAGAGAACAAAGAGAAATTGACACCATAACTTTTAGGGGAAGAGAGGGGGGAATCTTCCATAACAACCTACCTTTGGGAAAACCACCATGAAAATGGTGAATGGTTTTGTAACTTCCTGATTTTATTTCTACCTATAAAATGAGTGTTTTTCCAAAGAAGAAAAAATGATGGAGAGAGAGATTCCAGAGGAGATCAAGAGAGAAATTCCAGAAAAAATAGTTAGCAAAAGTGAGAAAATAAGAGGAAAAGAAGAAAAAGAATAAAAGGTTGAAAAGGAGTTGGAAACAAGAAGAAGAAGCAAAAATATCTAGAAAAGAAGGCAACATTATGACTCAAGGTATATTACTTACCTTTGATGAGAGGGTATGACTCAATGAGTACACCCCTCATTAACCTCTTTTAAATTCTTACTAGAATGTTTATTGTTCATCTATTGTAGTTAGTTATTAGTTTAAGGACAATGTAAGTGTTTTGATGTATCAAATCATGTTTTGAAGTAATATGCATTGTTTTGAAATGTATGTTCAAGATGGTGTTGAAAGCATAGTTTGATATTTTAAGATTGTTAACGTAAAGATGATTTAAATGACAGCTAAGTATGCTTTGATGTTTAATTTTATTATTAGATTTGTTTTGATTTCATTTGTTGGTAAGTGATTTACCATAACTATGATCATTGGTTATTTTTTATGAGACCTGAGGTTTAAATAAGCTATGCTCATGATAATACTAGTTGAAAACAAGTGTCAAAATATAGTGATAATGTTTAGAAATAATTTTTTGAGGATTTAAAGTTTGTTTGATTTAACTATTGCATTGCGTTTTTGTTTGTTTTCTTTAGTTTTTTTATGGTTCAAACAAGTTACTAAAAGTATGTTTGAACTAAGTTGTTGTGTTTAAGCTGTTATTTTGGGATTTTAGTCAATTTATGGATTTAGAGAATGTTCTAGGTTTTTCTAGGTTGGTGTTTATTGGTTGTCAATTTGATTTTCTTGCAATATAAAGTTTTTACTTGTCTTATATGTTTCTATTGAAGCCTAAACCTATACATGATTATTTTTTACTCGTATTTTGTCCATTTGAGGTTTGGTTTGGATCAACTAATCCTTAATGACTTTGAATATCTGGGTTAGGTTTAAGGCTGTTAAGATTCAACTCTTGAAATTTATGGTATATATTTCCATTTGAATAAGTCTTTTGGCTTCACTTATCCATATTCTATATCTCTATGCTTACTCATGATTTGATACAATCTAGTCTTTAGCTTCGATTGAATTTCTGGGTTCATGTTGTGGTCTTTGTGTTCACAAGGATATTCAACCTAAATTTCTTGTTTGATCATTTTTATTTTTGTTTTGATTATGGGTTATGTTTATGAGTTTGGGCTAGACTGAAAAGCCTAGTCCATGTGATTGAGCTGGGCCTTCGATTTATGGGTCAGGTTGGGAAGCCTAATCCATGTGACTAGGCCGAACCTTTTAAGACATAAAATTATGTTTGGCAATGCAAAAATTTGTCAAAGGAAAAACATATTTTTGAGTCATTAAGGTGTATTTGTCAAACACGCCCTTAGAATATTTTTTAAGTTAGTGATTTTTAGCTAAGGATGTATTTAACAAACATACCTTATCATTTTTTTCCAACCTTATATTTCTATTTTTTAATGTTTTTTTTTCCAAATGCACCCTCCATTTAAGTTTAATTAATCTTCATATTTTGTTAGGAACCGTTTTGTAATTAATTTTAGGTATTTTATACTATTTTGGCTCCCTTGTATTTAATATTTTTTATTGTGAACTCATACATAAGACACTTTCCCGATATTAAATAAACTATTTTTTATAAGAAAATCTTTCTTTTAAAAAAATTAATATATTCATTTATTTTTTAAAATTGCATATGACCAAGTTACTCCAAAAAAAAACCATATGTTGCATTTTTATCTAAAAAAAAAAACAAAATGCATTGTATGATTTAACATTTTTTATTAAAAAAAATATCAAAAATATTCAAAAGAATATTTTCTATATTTTGCATGCATCATAGACTTAGTAGTTTATTAAACTCATGGTGATTTGGCTTAATTTTTAAAAAATATAAAAAAATCAACTTGTTTATTTTTAATATCAAGAATTATAAACATATATGTAAGATGTATTCGTGATATTTTAAAAGAAATAAATACAAAACTGTGTTTTGGTTTTAGAATGGTCAGGTTTGATCAATAAAATCATGGTTTATCTTTTTGAGGTGGATCTACTTTGATCAATAGACAAACCAATGTTATAACAACACAATGATGCCTTAGGAATAAACAGACAAATGAATAGTGCAACTTACCTTAAGTAAAGTGTATTAGAGGTGATATCGTTTCCCTATGCACCCCTAGTTCTCTTATCTATACTCTAAATATCAGTTAAGGTTTCTAATGATTAAAATACTAGGTGGCGACTCCAAACATTTTAAATCATAATAAAAAAGACAACTTGTTCTTCCCACACCACCAAAATCTGATCTAGAAGGATGATTGTCACAATATTGTACACATACAATAGAATGACAACTCCATTGGAGAGTTTTCTATGGACTAAGCTTTATTGTTTGTCTGTTTGTTGTATATTAATTTGATTGGTCAGTGTATTTATTTTCAATATGTATTTTACATATATTGCTCATGCATTGTATATTGGATATAGATTAATGCCTTCATGTATCACATGCTTTAACTTGTTATAGCACACACAAGTTTCCAAGTTAGATGATGGATTAACGGTTTGTCTTATGACCATCGGTCAAGGCTCAGGCTCATGAAACACCTAACTCATATATAAATGTTTGATTGGTAATGATTTGCATGTATGCCTTAACTATTTTTTGCAATACCCCTATACTATTCTTATAGGAACCGTCATTGGGTAGATCAAGACTCTTAGACAAGGTAGAAAACTTACTCATATTTCACTTAATGACTAGAACCTGCTTATAGGTAAATGCTACTAAATATTTATATTGCATTAAAAGCAAACCTAACCATAAAAGCACTATTTTATTTTTGGGATCCTAATTATAGGTGTTTTACTTTTGAAAACATTGATATGACACCTATCTTTGAAGAATATAATAGGATTCTAGATTTTTCAAAAGATAGTTGTAAAGTTTATTCCAAATAGAGATTTAAGAATATTGCTTCTAAAGTAACTAGATTATTGTGTTCAGGTAAGGTTAGTTAGTGTAGAATTGCTAATGGAGGGTTTAGATGGAAAAATATTGAAATCAAAATGAAGAAAAACATAAAGGAAGAAAAACTAGGAAATAAGAGGTACAAGATAGTAGCCTTTGCTATATTTAAGCTAATTTTGTTCTAATCCGACATTAGAGTTACTAGTTTAGGAGCTGCAAATGCATTAGTAGAATATAAACATATTAAAATCAACCTTTTTATTGCAATTTTGAAAAAAAACCATGCTTTCACTTGACCATTATGGGATGTGCGGAAAAGAAGTCATAAGATGCTGTGTTCCAATATTATATCTATAGATTGTTAACCATATTAAGACCCCTAGAGATATTTTCAATATTTGTTTATGGATCGATCTAAGACCATTAAAGATAATTATAGATGAATCTTAGAAAGGACTTGGATGAGAGAGCACAAGTAGAGAAATATGTTGCATTGCCACAAAGTAACTTCAAATGGAAAACACCATGAATAAATAACACAACATGAATTATAAGTTGTGGTAGCAAAATACAAGTCTCCTTGATCTGGGTAACTAGCTATATTTATTATGCACCTGCATTGGTGATTAGACAACTTAGGAGAATACAATATGTTCCCGGGACTCTAGAGTTAGCTGATTTTACTAGTTTATTTAGAAATCAATTGTCTCTTGAAGAATTAGCCATATTAGACAAAATTAGAAAAGGTTTCTTATGGTAAAAAATGAAGAAAAGAGTATGATCATATTTAGCCAAAATTATGCTATTTGGAGGAATGAAGGACTTTCTATGATGGTTGAATCCATGAATCCCAAAACCTTTGAATATGAAGTGGGGCTTTCTCAGATAATTAAGGAAGGGCCAAAGAAAAAAATGGCCAGTAATGAAGACGAGTTGAGAGAACAGCTGACAAAATCCAGAATCGATCTCTGCAACAATAAAGGGCAACAACAACTTTTGGAAAAACAACTTGAAAAGAAAGATAAAATGAGGAACTACTTGAACATGCAACTAAAAGGAAAGGATGAATAGTTAACAGCTCTGAGGAAAGATCTTGGAATAGTATATGAATGAAAAAAAGGCTGAAATAGCCACACAAATAGCTAAAAGTATCCAAGATGAATTTGGAACTCGAATAACCAAGCATGATGAATTGACCAACAAATATCTGCTAATAGAAAAGTAGTTGGCCAATGTCAAAAAGTCAATTAAAGGCAAGATAAATATTAACAAGAAAATGATAATCTCTTTGAAAAAGAAAAGAGACAATATAAGTTAAACGCTGAAAATGAGAAAAATTGGTTGGACTTGATTAAAATAAAGGAAGAAAAAAGAGTTCAATCACAATATATAAGGGTTGAGGAAGAGAAGAGTGCTAGAAAAGCTACCAAATATGATACTAAAGACTATAAAAAAAGGGCTGCATCTTTAAGGGAGCAGTTTGTGGTGGTGCAATTTGAACCAGAGATTCAAGAGGAAGAGCAGAAGCAATTGAGAGGCCAGTACTTTGAGATAAAAGAGGAGAAAACATAAGTGTTAAGGGTGTCAAGACTATATTAATAGTTTTAAGGTCCAAATTAACTCCAAAATAGTCGAGGTTGACATTGAGAGGGAAGAGTTGCAAAGGGCAATGGCTAAGGTAAATTAGTTAGAAAAGGAAGTACAAGTGTTTAAGAGAAGTAACAAGGCTGTAGCTTCTAATAATGGTGTCCTGATCACTGATAATTTATTATTTCATGACAAGATAATACCAATAACATGATAGATTGAGCGAGTAACTCATCAAGCTGAGAGTTGTAACAACAAACTACTTAGGTTAGAAATGATATGATGAAGTACCGAGAACACTTGGATGCAACTACTATTTTTATTATAAATATAACCAATAGAGGTAATGTTTTTAATGAGTAATGATGTAAAATGTCTTTTTTTTTTTTCCATTTTAAACTATCAAATATATATGAACTCTTCTTTATTATTATATGAAGGGGCTACAACTCACCTTTTTTCATCCAATATGTACAAGATTCAACCATGATAAGAACTTGGGAACACAAACACTTCAAACCTCAATAACCACATTTACAACTCCAAAATACCCTTAATTAGTTTAAAAAATAAAAATTAAATTGAATAAAAAAATCTTTTAGATTCTCATTCTATTTTTCAGCATGATTATAGATTCAAACTAACTTCATTGAATACCTCTCTTGAAGATGAATCAATCAATATCAAAATTGGCTTTTTTTTTTTTATCATTGTAATGTGGTTGTTTGAATTTTTTTTCTTTTCTAATGACTTTCTTTTTTAAAAAAACATTTAGAGACTGAAAATAATAAAAATAAAGTTTAAAATTAAAGTATAAATATTTTAAACCATAGAGATTAAATAAAAAAAATTAAAAAACTGGATAGAACAAATTAAATTCTTGCACACCTTAATGATAATAAAATATGAGAAAAGTTATAATATGATACGACGGTGGAGACTGGTATTTTCTTTGGTATTTGCGAAACTAGAAGAGAAGAAGACGCCGCCCAACCAGGTATCTTTTGAGATAGCCTCTCTTCTCCCTATGATAATTCTTGTCATTTAAAATAAATCCTAAACAAAAGACACGTAGGCCAAAAAGCGTCGAAAACAAATCCAACAAAAGCCAAAACTATCCTTGTGTGGCTTAGAACCGAACTCCCTCGCCCAGTAAGAGCCGCGCAATCTCCCTGCTCTCTCATCTTCCGACTTGCCACGTGTTCTCCCTTCCTCCACCCCTTTCCCTCCCTCCCTCCCTCTCTTTTTGTTGCTGTCGTCTTCACATGATTTCCTAGTTTCGTGGAAAACTACAAAACAGTCATCTAACTGTATAGACACTTACATTTAGGTATTAAAAGTTTCTATTCGAGCACTACCTTAGTTGATTGGTTTTCCTCCGATTGCAAGCGGCAACAAATAAATTTATATTTATTTTATAATTCTTGTTACCCTTCTATCTACAAAACTTGGAAACTTAATTGAGTTTACAGTAAAACTTCCTTTTTTTTTTTTATTAATTCTAGGTTATGCCAATAAAACTTCCATGTAGTTTTATTTTAAATTCAAATTAGATAAAAAATTAATTGAGAGTTTTTTTTCTTGTCAATTTCATCTTTCTTTCTTAATTTTATCCATAGACTTATTTTTATTAGTCATTAATATTGTTTTTTGATTTGCTAAGTTGATTGAATTATGTTGGATTAATACCTACATGATTTTATTTTAAAACCGAGATAAGTAAAGCGTCATTTAATGAGGTTTTAAGGTTGATATATTAGATCGAGTTTAATAACAACGCTAAATAATTCTCTATAATCTGAATTTTTTATCATGTTCATTCTTTTATTTGATTCATAGCGTAGCACTACCCTGTAAAATCATGTTGTAATTTTTAATTAAAATATTTTAAAATAATAATAATAAAAATAATAATTTTAAATCCATTATTTTAATCATGAAAATATAATATCATAAGCATACTTTAGTATAATCACAACATGATCAAATTTTTAAGCAAGTTGAAGTTGATCTAAATCTAACCATTAGATCAAATTTGAAATTACTTTCATGTATGATCAAAATTTTTCCAAGAGATATACTAATTCGGATTGAAAAAAAAAAATTCAACCCTAAAAGTTGTTAATTGCTTTTAACCAATACAACCGGGTTCCATTTGATTTAGGACAACGCTGCTTAATTTTAGGACCTAAATGAATTATTTATAAAGTTGAAGACTGATATGTAGTTTCTCAAACTATGAAGTACCACTATAATTTCTATGATTAAAAAACAAAGACAGTCTCTGTGTCTTGTTCTTCTCCTTCTCCAGCTTCCC
>Ga0325414_1008083_pt1 | contig 11136 bp, 7 predicted proteins | sample PopdelMetagenome_8_FD_206183 | JGI IMG/M metagenome (GOLD analysis project Ga0325414, IMG submission 206183) | Populus deltoides microbial communities from Bellville, Georgia, United States - Leaf-PdKOR-R3 | ecosystem: Host-associated > Plants > Phyllosphere > Phylloplane/Leaf | place: USA...
GTATGATTTTAGATTTTTTTTTTTATTTTTTTTTTTCTATTAAAATATAATATATATATATATATATATATATATATATATATATATATATATTCTTCAATTAGACAAGCTATTTATATGTCTAGCAAAAACTAGTCGTTATTATTTCTTTGATAACTAAAATGGTCAACTAGTTCAAATTGATTAAGCCAATCAGTCAATCGGTTCTTGTAGATTCTTAAGTATTCGTTCCTGATGAATAAGTAATTGAATAGTTCAATTTAAAATCTAGTTTTAACAGTTTTAAGATTGATGAATCTTGAACCGACTAAATGCATATTAATCCTATTATACATGCAATATGAAGATTATGTATTCATTTTAATTTATGCTATCAAGTAAGATATAAGTATTTACATAATAAGCACTAAAATAAATCCTTAATAAGTCTTCACTTGCTTTGTAATTTGGACCTTTTGGTTTATTTCTTCATTTAATTCTTCATGCTTGTTGATGATATTCATATAAACCTATTTAAATTTAATATCAACCAAGCATATTATTATTCTATTTTTGTTTAATTATTATCATCAAAATATACAAATATTAATATGTGACCTAAGGTCAACAATCTCTCCTTTTTTTTATGATGACAATTAATGTATACATATAAATATAAAAGGATGAATCTCCCCCTATATTTTGCAGTATAGTCCCTTGAAGACTTTAACAATTACCAATAATATTTTCATAAATGTTTCTTCCTCTTAATCATATAATCATGTTTTATATTTGTTATCATAATTTTTCCAATTCTCTCCCCATTTGTCATCAATGATAAATCATAAGCAATAGAGAAATAAAATATAAAAAAATGTCAAAATATTCAAGATGTAATATCCATTACAATTAGGGAAAGAAAATACAAAAACATAAAAAAAAAGAAGATAAAATCATGAAAATGTGAAAATGCTCTTGATACAATCACCTAGGATGGTGGATATCGAGAGAGTAGATTTACTATTATAGTCTTGATATCCTGTAAGTCGCCAGCCATATGCTTTTGATTAGTTATGACATGAGCGTGAGAGTCTCGTAGATAGCTCGCATCCATTTTTAATATGGGCTATATGAGTTTTCATCCTAAATCTTCATGAACTAGGATCATCATCTTCAAATAAAGAAGTTGTAGATGATGTCTCAAACATATCAGCAAACTCATTATCATCACCGACATTTTATTCTTTGACTTCATCATGCTTTTCTTCAACATGAGCACCAACCTGGTCTTTAAAAACTCAAGCATTGTTGTCAGTAAGTACATATCCCATTTTGTTAAGGGTTCTAGAGTTTATTTCCATTGCCTTTGAATGTGGGTTCTTGTCTGTATCAGTGAGCAAAATCTCAAAATACTTAAGAATTATGGTGAGAGACTGATCATAGGGCAAAGACTTTTGTTTTTTTTTTTTTATCATATGCCATGATTAGATTTTTCATCATCATATAAGGCAAGTTAATTTGATGACCTTTAATCATGCAGTCAATCAGGAACATATTCATTAAGGTTACTTCATCACAATGCCTTTTCTTTAGCAATATGTTATGTACAATGATTCGGTGAATAAACCTAGGCCATAAGAGCAAATCCTAGCTCTTAATCTTAATACCTGGAGCAAAGTTCAATCGACTAGTATGTTGTGCTACGACTTCATCATACACAAAATCACCTATTATTGGTATAATTTTAACCTCAAATACTCTGGTCCTTCATTGCTTATACCCAAAATATTACCTAAGCTTTTACAATCAAATTCAATATGCTTATTTTACAAATGACTGACTATCTTAGGCTTTATATTGATATGCATGTTTACAAATAACATTCTAACAAGCTTGAGATATGTGGGTTTTTTCAAATGAAAAAGTTTATGCCAATTTACATAATCAAAGATTGTATCAATCCCAAAATCACTTTGAGAAAAATTAGGATTCTTTACCTATTTTCTTTTTGATTTTGCATCTCTAGTATGTTTCTTAGTTGTCATCGAGCTTGAATCTCCAATAAATTAACTCCAATTGAGTTTGTTTGGTAGCATTTAACTGATTTAAGAGTGGGGTTTTGGTTTAGGGTTAGATTTCTTTAATTTTATAGACTCTATCACTACTAGAAAATGATAGCAATATTAATATTGTCGAGCAACCGGTTGATTGATTCCATTGAGTTAGTTAAATCAATCGACTGATTTGACCTTAACCTATAAATTTTCTAATTTTCTCTTTTGATCCTTCTTATACACTTAAAAAGGGGGGCATTTTCATGTAAAAATTAAGTCCAAAAATGAAAGAGGTAGAGGGGTTAAAATCTAAAATTTTAAGCAGTGGCCAATCTATATGTGCTCTGTCTGAACCGATTGATCGGTTCCCACAGAATTCAGATTTTTTTGTATTTTTTTTAGGTATGTTTTATGAGTCCAAATATACCCAAACTTATAGACTAAAAAAATTAAACCTAACTAAAACCTTAAAATGTTACTATTCATATGGTAGCAAATACCTTGTTTTAATCAGCCAGTCGGTTGAATTGGTATGACGAACCGATTGACCAATTCATCCTAAAGCTACACTAATAATGATTTTTGCAGCATAACAGATTTTCATGATAAGGGGTATACATTTTATCACTCAAATATGTCTAATTTATTTCCAATAATGTATATATATAAAGATAAAACCTTAAATGTCATTAGCATGAATGCCTAAATTCCTTTTTATTAATGTTTTGTGTACAAACTCAAGTAAAATATCGCTCTTCATCATGTGATCTATAAGGAAGTGATGTCTCACATTAATATGTTTTGTATATTAGTGTTGCATATGATTCTTAGACTGACTTATTGCACTAGTGTTATCATACTTAATAGTTATATGATAAAAAATAAGTCCAAAGTCTTCTAAGATTTGCTTCATCCATAAGTTTTATACACATCTATTAGCTTTTATATATTTTACTTTAGTTGTAGATAGGGCTACTAAATTTTGTTTTTTACTTACCTAAGAAACTAGTGATTTTTCTTGAAAATAACATGTTCCACTAGTACTTGTTTTTATACACCTTACACCTAGCAAAATCAGCGTTTAAATAGCTAATCAAACTCAACTCGTTTTCTTTCGGATACCACAATCCTAAATCAATTGTACCCTACAACTATCAAAAAATTCATTTTACAACACTAACATGGGATTCTTTAGGACATGCTTAAAAATATACACATAGACAAACACTAAACATAATATTGGGTCTACTTGCAATTAAATATAGTAATGAACCAATCATATCTTGATATTTAGTGATGTATATGTTCTTACCATTTTCATGCAGATGAAGTTTGGTTGATGTTCTCATGGGTGTGTCGGCTTATTTGACATGTTTCATCCCAAATCTCTTTAATAGATCATTGATGTATTTGTTTTGGTTGATGAAGATACCATCTCTTGTTTGCTTAATTTGCAACCTAAGAAAGAAGTTTAATTCTCTCATCAAACTCATTTTGAATTTGTTTTGCATGCATTTTGCAAATTCTTTACAAAGATATTTGTTAGTAGCACTGAATATAATATCATCAACATATATTTATATAAGTAAGATATCTTTACCTTTTTCTATTTGTGAAAAGGGTGATGTCAATTTGCCAATGTTGAAATCATTATCAATAAGAAAAGATTTTAATATATCATACCATGTTTTTGGTACTTGTTTTAAACCATATAAAGCCTTTTTGAGTTTGAAAACATGATCTGGAAAATAAAAGTTTTCAAAACCTTGAGGTTTCTTAACATATACCCCTTTTATGATATAACCGTTTAAAAATGCATTTTTAACATCCATTTGAAAAGGTATAAAATTAGCATGACATGCAAAAGCTAAAAGCATTCCTATTGATTCTAGTCTAGCCAGGGGTGCAAAAGTTTCTTCATAATCAATACCTTCTTCTTGATTATAACATTTAACAACTAGTCTAACTTTGTTTCTTACTATAGTCCATGCTCATCAACTTTTTTTCTAAAAACTTATTTTGTTCATATAATGGATTGATTATTAGGTCTAAGAACTGGTTCCCAGACATCATTCCTTTCAAATTGATTTAGCTCATCTTGCATGGCAAAAATCTAATATACATCATTTTCGACTTCTAGAAAGGATTTAGGTTTTATATGAGAAACAAAAACACAATGCACTAATGTTTCTAAGAGATGCTTTAATTTTAGTACCTTTAAATGGATTACTAATAATTAACTCGAGAGGATGAGAGTTTATATATCTTAACTTTTTTTGCGGAAAAAACAAGTTACCATATCTTGGTGATTGCTTGTGCTTAGTTGGTCTTTATCCATTTCTTCATTGTTAGCCTTTATAGGGGTCTTATCAATAAGACTTAAATGTTAAATACTTTCGTTAATATCATCTAAAATCTTAATAATTTTGTCATTTTGAGTTTCCTCAAATATGACGTATATGGATTTCTCAAGAAAAAATATTCTATTATTATATCTCTAGAAGCCTTGCTAGAGGAGGAATAACCAAGAAAAATAATAATATCGGATTTTGAATTGAACTTATACAAATTATCTTTAGTGTTAAGAATAAAATATTTTGAACAAAAAACCTTAAAATACAAGATGTTGGGTTTTCTACCTCTCTAAAGCTCATAAGAAGTCTTTTTCAACTCCGGACTTAAGGAAACAGGATTTAAAACATAGCAAGATGTGTTTATGACTTTCGCTTAAAAGCATTTAGGTGTAACAAATTCATTTAATATTGTTCTTACTATTTTTTAAAAAGACTGCATTTTCCTTTCCACAACCCCATTTTATTGGGGAGTTCTAGGTGTTAAGAAGTTATGATGGTATTCTTTTTTTCATAAAACATCTCAAACAAATCACTTATAAATTCACCACCATGATTGCTCATATTTATAATTGAAAAACCTTTCATTCTCAATTTTTTTTTGAAAAATTTACAAATTCATAAATAGTTTCATCTTTTGATTTTAAAAACAAAACCCGTGTATATCTTGTAAAGTCATCCACAATCATAAACACATATCTATTACCACTTATATTTCTAGCTCTAGTTAGTCCAAATAAATCTATGTGTAACAATTCTAAAAGTCTTTCAGAAGAAATATGGTTCTTGCTCTTAAAACATGTTTTTACTTATTTACCTATTTGGCAAGCATCACATAACTTTTTCTTTTTGAACACAATATGAGAGGGGTCCTTTAACAAGTTTATTTTTAACAAGTTTAGAAAGAATGCCCGTGCTTATAGAACTTAGTCTTTTATGCCAAAGAAAACTACTATTAATGCTAGCAACAAGACAACTTTTTATCCTTATACATGCATGAATCTTAATCTTATAAACATTTCTTTTTCTATTACCAACAAATAAGATTTTAACATTTTCAAGGATTAAGAAATTTTTATGATCAAACATAATTTTGTAGCCTTTATCACACAATTGACTAGTACTTAGCAAATAATGTTTTAGACTATTTACAAGATATACCTTTTTTTATTGAGGGAAAGGATATACCTCCAATATTGCTAACTTCAATGATCTTTTCTTTCGAGTCTTCTCTAAAAGTGACTTTTCCATCATTAATCTTAGTAATGCTTGAAAACAATGAATTATCTCTGGTCATATGTCTTGAGCAAAAATTATCCAAGAACCATTCCTTATATTCCCTTGATCCCTACACGCACAAAATCAAGATGAGGTTTTTTTGTACCCATACCTTCCTATGTCCTTTGTGGTTAGTGGTGGTTTCTTTTGGAACCCAAGTCATATTACTAACTTTGTCCTTTTTCATAAGACATGCATAAATCAAGTGACCAATGCTTTTACAATAATTACATATTTGGTTTGGGTAATATGATTGTTTAGCTTTAATGAAGTAATTTTTTTAATACTTTTTATTCTTCTTAAGTTTGATAGCCTAAACCTCTTTTGTTGAAAACACATATTTGACTAGCAAGTATGGTTTCTAAGATCTTAGAACCTTGAGTGAATTTAGCTAGTGTAATGTTCAATCTTTTCCTTTAAAGCCTTGTTTTCCTCTTCAAGTTAATTAGTTCATCTTATCATAATCATTAACTACAATACATGCTTTCTTTTCTAAAATATCTTTCTCAACAAGTAACCACACATGGTTCTTTTTAATAAGCTATACTTGGGACCTAACTTATTGTATTCATCATACAATGTCTCAAATGCTTCATTCAATTCATTATAAGAGATGTTAGATTCATAATCTGAAGAAATTACCTGATTATCGCTTTCAATTACCATGAAACATATGTTTGCAACATGCTCTTCATCATCACTTGAGCTAGACTATGAGTCATCACTCCATGTTGCTTTCTTTGCTCGTTTGTGATAACGTTTGTTCTTCTTATTTTTAATGAGAGGGAAATCTACATTTATATGTTTGTCTTGTTGCACTTATATCATCTAAGTATTTCCTTGCTATATTCTTTCTTATTTTCATCCTTCTTGAAATTTGAAAACTTTTATTCCCTTGCTTCTTTCTTAGGAAATTTCATAATTGTCTTATGATAAGTGCAATGTCATTCTCCACTTCATCATCATCATCATCATCATCACTATCAATATGACGTATGGTTTTAGATGCCGAATTCTTCTTTGACTTCTTTTCTAGTTCTTTCTTTTTCATGGTGATTTCATGAGTTATAAGTGATCTGATGAGTTCTTCCAATTGAAGTTTGGTGAGGTTCTTAGCTTATCAGATTACTATCACCTTTGTTTCCCAAGTCTTTGGTAAAGATCTAAGAGTTTTGCTCACAATATTGGAATTAGTATAAGTCCTACCAAAAGCATCTAAATTATTAATGAAAGTTGTCATTCTAGTAAACATACTAGTTACTGATTCATTTGGAAGCATTTAAAATAACTCATATTGATGCACGTATGTCAATATTTTATTCCTTTACTTGATCTATTCCTTCATGTGTTATCTATAATGTTTGTCACATATCTCTAGAATTCTTGCATGATGTGATTTTATTGATTTCACTTCTACTCAATGGACAATACAAAGTGTTCATGGCTTTAGCATCCATAGATAACAATTTTTTATCACCATCGATATAATCACTTCTAGCTTTGGGAACTGTTATACATTTTCAATCTTAGTAGGCATGTGAGGTTCATTTTTAATAGATAGCCATGAATCATAATCAATAGATTGAAGATATATAATCATTCTAGTTTTCCAATATGTATAATCATTATCATCAAAGAAAAGTAGCCTAGAGGTTAAAGATCATCATCTTTCATTTTGAATATTAAAACCAATGGTTGTCATTCTACTCAAAGTTTAAGCAACTTATCTAAATAAAAACTAAGTTCTGATACCAATTGTTGTTCTGTTAAGGCAACAATAACATATAAAGAGGGGTAAATTAAGTTTTTTACTAATAATAACAAATATTACAATTAACTTAACTAAACACAATTAACCAATAATATAATTAAAATGCTTAAAGTAAAGAATATAGGGATAGAAATCACAAACTTGGTTTTTAACGTGATTCAATAAGCCTACATCCATACCCCAAGCACCAAACCGGTCTTGAGTATTGTATTATTTACTAATCCAAGTCAAAGATTACAATGTCTTTAATGAATTCTCATCAATCCCCCTTTCACTACTTAAAGAATTACCCTCTTCAAGATTTTTCACCTTGGTGATATAGCTTACTAATGACCAAGAGTTTTTCACTTAAACTCTTGAAGGATTATAATTATTTGAAATGTAATAACACTCTCTCAAAGAATAGATAATACAATTAAAGCTTATATCTCTATAGCTCGCTCAATAGCATTTAGAATGTATGAGGGTGTTTAAATATAGTGAGTATAAGAATTTATACTCTTATGCAAGAATATGAAGGTTTTAATGCATAAAAATGAGTATGATTTAGGATTAATGATTTGAAGTTTTTTTTGCTCTTGAAATAACTTGTATATGATATATATTCAAATTATTCATCTAATTATTAAATTATATATATATATATATATATATATATATATATATATATATATATAAACTAGTTGTTTTATAGTTGTTATTGTTCCTCTGACAACAAAAATGATAGAGCAGTTTAGATTGGTCAAGCCAATCGATCTTCATCCCTAATGAACAAGCGATTGACTGGTTCACTTAATGTAGTCAAACAGTCGATCGGTTCATCTTAAAATCCAGGTTTAACAGTTTTAAGCCTAGTGAATCTTAAAGCGACTAAATGTATATCAATCCTATTATACATGAAATGTGAAGTACGTGAATTCATTTTAATTTGTGCTATCAAGTAAGATATAAAAATTTACATAACAAGCACTAAAATGAAACCTTAAGAACTAAGTCTTCACACGTTTTGTATCTTGAACTTGTTGATTTATTTCTTCATTTAATTCTTTATAATTGTTGATGATATTCATATAAACCTGTTTAAACTTAATCTCAACCAAGTATATTATTAGTCTATTTTCATTTAAATGTTATCATCAAAATATATAAATATTAATATGTGACCCAAAGGTCAACAAGATGTACACTTATATCAATTGATGTTTTGACAGTGCTATTATGAGGGAAAATGTGTAAAAATCTAGCAAAAACTTATAGGAAATTGTTCATGCCCTCTATTTATAGTAAATTTTGAAAGCTAAAAGATTAAAGAATTAATTTTTCATGGACCAATCCCAAGTCCAAATCTCATTTGGCAAAAAATAATCTTTTGCACCTAAGCCTAGCCTTGAGCATGAGTCAAGCCAGACCAGTTGCGCATGAGTTTAAGCCTAAAGTCCATTTTATTTGAGACATCTCCTATATGAAAGCTTGGGTGTCTTTTAAACTCAATTTTAACTTTGCAACTTCTCACTTTATAAGTACCAAATTTTTTTTTTCTTTTCTATATGGGACAGAGTTCTTTTAGAGGTTTTTAGGTTTTATCAAAACATGTCAACGAAGGGTTCTTTAAGATCAATTTCTCATTCGCCTGTAGTTTTTTTTTAAATCATGGTAATGCTCCATGTTAAAGAACTTGTGTTGAAGATTAAATCTCAACAAAGTTTTAACCCAAAAAATGAATGGACTCAATTTTTAATTTGGTCTCAAAGGTGCTTATTATTAACCATGTTTAAAAAACTTTTCCAACACCTTTCATCATATTTAACAACATTTTCACATACAAAATTTACCAACACGATGACCATACTTTAAATTCTAGATATGAAAATTATTTATTTATCTTATCCCTCAAATAACTTAAAATGACACTCCATAAGCATTGTTAAGTTTAGTGTCATTGTCATTAGTCATGTGATATTATTATCACCCATTCATATATAATTTATTTGTTTTTACCATTTAGTAAATACTATATGAGAATTGATCTAATGTGATCTGGTTGATTTGGTGGTCCAAAGACAACTCGGACGATGATATTCATTAAAAGAAATCCAGATAACATCTTTTTTAAAATATTGGTTAGATCAACTCAGTTTAACTTGTCAAATCTGTTACTTAGATCACGAGACTCTAGTAACCCTAAAGAAAGCAAATAATTTTTTTTTTATTAAACACAATTCTCAATCAACCCAATGATGAAAGATAAAATTAAAAATAAAATTCAACTAAAACAATGAGCTAAGTCAACTCGTGTTAACCTGCTAAACCTAAATCAAGAGACCGAGATAACCTTATAGAAAGCAAATCGAAACAAATTATGAAGCTTACTATCCAATCAACCCAATGTTTAAGGATGATATTTATATTAAAAAAGACAAAAAAAAACCACCTTAGTCAAGTATTGAACAAACCCGTGACTCGAGTCATGAGACCAGGATAATCTTATAAAACACAAACTAAAAAAAATATGAAATCTAATTCTCAATCAACCAAATATTGAAGGATGAAGTTTAAAAAAGTTCAACTAAAAAAAAAACAAAAAACCCGAGTCAATCAGCCTAAACTGCGATTCAGGTCATAAGACCATGATAACCTCATAAAAAATAAAATAAAAATAAATCTCAATTCTCAATCAATCCAATGTTGAAAGATTAAATTAAAAAAATCAAATTAAGAAGGAAAAAAAAAAGATGATCCGAGTCCACCTTGGTTAGCCTGTTAAACCCAAGTCAAGAGATCAAGATAACTCCATAAAAACTAAATCGAAAAAAAGCTATAAAGTCTAATTCCCAATCAACCCAATATTGAAGGATGAAATTGAAAAAAAATATTCAATTAAAAAAAGGCAAAAAAAATAACTCGATTCAACCTAACTAATCCATAAAAATCTTGAATCAAGTTATGAGACCGTGATAACCCTATAAAAAGAAAATCACAAAACAATTATAAAGCCCAATTCCCGATCAATCCAATATTGGAGGATGAAGTTGAGAAAAAAAAACTAATTAAAAAAATGACAAAAAAGTGATCTGAGTTAACATAGTTAATCTGCAAAATTCACAACCCGGGTCATTAGATCGGGATAAATCTATAAAAAACAAATCGAAACAAATTATAAAAATTTAATACCTAATAAATCCAACGTTGGAGGATAAAATTAAAAAAATAAAAATAAAACCTCAAAAATTTTAAGAACCAAAATAAAAGAAAGCTTAGCATTTTACTGTTTATTGATATTGTTTTTCCTAACATCTTCATGACATAATATGTTGACTTCCTAAAAGTTTACACTAGTCGTTTCTGGCAATGTATTTGTGCTCTTTCTTTCTACATTTGGATGTCTCAAATGTATTGAAATTGATGATTATCTCCAGCATACTTTAGGCACAATAATTTGATGATTTTACTAGGATCGATGGTGTGTCGAGAAGGGTAGTGTCGCTTGTATATGAATTTATGCCTTATATGAAGGATGTGAACCTGAAAAGGCTGGGACGATGGGATCCTTGGCTCCCAAGGATCTTCATTCTGGGGCAGTGAAATGATATATGAACTGGTTTGAGTTGCACCGAAGAGGCCTACCTCTTTCAAATCCTCGATGATGAGCTGAGCCTATTGCCATGGCGCATCCACTTACCGTCTTCAATCAACTGATTAATTA
>Ga0325414_1008084_pt1 | contig 11136 bp, 8 predicted proteins | sample PopdelMetagenome_8_FD_206183 | JGI IMG/M metagenome (GOLD analysis project Ga0325414, IMG submission 206183) | Populus deltoides microbial communities from Bellville, Georgia, United States - Leaf-PdKOR-R3 | ecosystem: Host-associated > Plants > Phyllosphere > Phylloplane/Leaf | place: USA...
GATTCAATATATAATGATATTTGAGATTTTGACCTTCAATATCTTGATTTTTAATTTTTTATTCTTAACCCTTTTTATTAAGTTTTAATTTATTTTTAATTTTATCATTAAATCCATAACCTTGATTTATTTTTCAATTTATTTACCCAGCTTTGCTAATTTACGTTTTTTTTTCATTGATTTTTTTGACAATCAATTTTTTTCAGTTCTCTTTCAATAATTTAGAGCCATTTATATTTTATTTTTTTTTAAATACACTTCAGCACTTTAAAATTATTTTTTACACTTCAAAAAAAAAAGTAACCCGGCCCTGCCAGCAGCGAAGCACAGACAAGCTATCTAGTAAATGCTATAAAATTATAGCCAGTCCTCCAAGTTAATGACATCGTACTTATTGCACCTGTAAAGAGATCACGTGTTCAAATTCCCACTTCATTGCAAGAAAATGTCAGAACACCCCTCCATCTTTAAGCATTATGGTAATATGACTCTTATCGAATATTAATAGTAAATATTCATACCTTAAAATTATTATTTTAAATGCATCAACTCAATATAAAAATACATTCTTAAAATCATTTAATTGGTGCATTAAATAGTTCAAGAATACTCGTTAGCATTGGCTGCAGAAGAGACAGAGGTTAAGAAAAAGGCGTTATTTGAAATGAATTTTTCAAAATATATCCCCTTTATAATCCATCTTTCTAGAGGCTCTTAGCCAGTTAGTAATGGCTGCATCAGAGTCAGGTCTGCTCCTAATTTATCTAGGATTTTTACACATGGTGTAGCCATCCTCAGGGCCAGCCGGAGTATGTGAACAGTTGATTTTGTGCTTTTCAGCACCCAAATATCAGGGGATTCTTTGACGAGCTTGAAGACAGGAAACCATGCATACGAGGATATATCCATCACCCAGAAAGAAATTTAACAAAAAATCATGTCTGAGTCGCACCATTAGTGTATTACAAGTATGGAGGAGCTTATTTTTCTACCTCAATTTCAGACTCTTTGGGTCACTCAAGAAACCTAGTTTTCTTACAGGAATTATTGCCAATCCACGTCCTCCCAAAGATAAGAATGAGAGAAGCCGGATAGAAGCTAATTGACAACATCAAGGACCAGCTTGCGAGACTTGAGAACCGACCACTTCAAACGCCGGTAATAAGCAGCTTGAAGCAACGCCAAGGAGAGTACGAATATCCACTTAAAACCCATCTGCATCAGAGAGTGCATGTTAGCTACAGTAAATTCTTGAGGATATAAGGTGCTGAAAACATGTTTTTATGCTGCGTTACCAGTTTCCTCTCTTCCATTTCTGGTTCTGCAGCCCATGACAGAAACGACACAACATCTTTTCCCATCTGAAACACAATCAATAACATGAGATTACCTGATAGAAAGTACATTCCAATCTTCCAGTTAATGCCTCTCCTGAAAACCTAGCGACAAAAATAATGAAGAAACCAACCTGAGCTTCTGTTGCAGGGATACCATCTTCATACTCAACAGCACCGTCAATGAGCATTTTAGGCATGGCAATAGCTCCCCCGGGAAAGTAAGGATTGTAGTGCAGACCCTCTCGGATCTACAGTACCATTTTGAAAATATATATTTGAGGTTAGATGAGGAATGAAAACAAGATACTAGTAAATTCAAACATGGAAATATAAACTTCTTGATTAAGCATATGAAGACAGATATGTGTGTGTAAAGGAACATGGTCCATGATGTCAAGAATAAGAGAAACAAAAAAAAAACTCTTCCTTTTGAAGAGAAAGATGGATTTACAAGCGTTTCACACGATCTTAACTGATAAATTTTAAAAAGAAGAATAATACATGTAGCGAACTTTGCAGACACCTATGAATATCCCCTTTCCGGCAAAGAAAAGGGACTTCTGCACCAATCAAAACTGACTTGCACAAGTGAAGAGAAGCACAAAATGCATCATGCATTGTAACAAAGTCTTTTCTTGAACAAAGTTGGCAAGTTTTTTTTTTTTTTTCCATACCAAAGTTGTCAGTCAGCAAAGCATCTGTGCACTAATTTATCAGCCAAACAACTTCTATGTATCTTATATAAAAAAAATTGTGGTTCATACTTTCCTCCAAGCTATAAAAAGAACAACAATATGTTCGATGTAAAAAATTGTGCGGTAAAAGAAACTTGAGCAGAAATTACCGAAACACCAGCAGGAGGATCACGATAACCAGTTAAGAGAGAAAACACATAGTTTTGACCATTGTGACGAGCCTGAAAGAACAAAGTGTAAGATATTTCTGCAAAAGACCATAACAACTTCCAAAAAATTTTAAACAAGAAGGTAGGTAGTACTTTTGTAATAAGACTTAAATCTGGAGGATATGCTCCTCCATTAGCAAATCTAGCTGCTTGTTCATTTGAATATGGCTGAGGAAAACGGTCACTAAGTTTACCCGGACGTGTAAACATCTCACCCTCATCATTAGGTCCATCAACCACCTCAATTTCTGCCGCCATAGCCTTGGTCTCCTCTTCTGTATATGCAACACCCACCAAATCACGGTATGAAATCAAGGACATGGAGTGGCAAGATGCACATACTTGCTGGTAAACCTGGTGACCACGACGAATCCTGCTCAGGAAAGATTCATCTCATTAACAGCACCGGAGACTGCATTTTATTTGTAAACAATAACTTAACCAAGCATATGACAATGTCCTAAAGTTATCCAGGTAATTTTTTTTATGCAAACACAGCCACCACCAGAGGAAGAAAACATAAATTGCATAAGAAAAACAAAGTTTTCACGTTTTTTCCTTCTACAAATAAAACAATAATTTTTTTTGAAAGCAGGATATTTTACTGCTGCAAATTTATGAAAACACACTTACATATGCTACCCAGAAAAAATAATCCACCAAACCACTAGGAACCAGCAATATGGTTCATGTGCAAAATAAATATACTAAACAATATAGCTTGAGGTCACAGGAAAGCCTTAAGTACATAACGTAACTGATATAGCAACCATTAAGCTTGTTCCAAGTCAAGTTAAATTGTGCGCTTAAGCACATTTTATATGCGAAAAATAATACTCAGGAAGCATGGCATATGAACTCAGAATCCCTTTGTTAGACCGAGGATAGCTTGGACACAAGTTTACATAACTTCACTGATGTAATAATCATTAAGCTTTTTCAAGGTTGAGTAAAATTGAGGGCTTAAGCACGTCTTCTACAGAAAGGATGGAGAAATATACTCACGAAGCATGGTCATATGAGCTTAGAATCCCATTGTGAGGCCAAGGATAGCTTGGACACTCTAACCCATGTTCAGCCTCATCAGCAGATGCTACTGATGCAAAACTCAGAAACCCTGAAAGTCCAGCTCCGAGTAATGCAAATGCTCTTAGGGATTTCATTCCCACAGATCCAGCATCATCATGAAATTTCTTTGAAGTAAAGGAAGATAAGACTGGAGGGACCTGCAAAATTGTGCCAGCTACTTAGCAACTGATATTGTAATACCTAGATGCACAAAAAGAACATGCATTCCAAAGTCCAAACCAATGCCTCTTCCTATTTTAGATAGAACAAGTAGAAGACAGATGAATTTGTCCCAGGAAAATTTCCATCTAAATATGCACATTAGAATGGAAATCCAGAGCATGAACATGCATTCAAAAGAGCCCACAAGTTGACTAAACAACACATAAACCAAAAGCGGACCATCAAATTCAACAAGGAAAGGAAATTCTTACCCCAGAGTGTGACTGGAGTTTTCTCCTCAGAAGCTGGTGGATCACCCCTCCTCCAGCCATTTTTGTTAATTAAATTCACTAAAGAAGAAAAAAAAAGAAGTAGAATTACAAACACATACAAAAAGATATAGATGCAAGAGTCAAATGTTCACTTTAGAAGCAAAAAATTCTGATTACATGTCTCTAAGTTTCCACACCAGAATTTATTACCTTTAAATGGTAAGCTGCTAAACTAAACCCTAGGTATCCTCAGCACATTAGATTTAAAAATAAAAACTCCGATACCACCATAAACACACAAAACAACTAGCATGCGCTGAATGGTTTTTTTTTTTTTATGACAGCTCTATTTGGTTTTCCAGTAGAATCACAGAAAAAAAAAAGCTCACTTGCTACAGATATAAAGATTAATTCAGAACCGAATTATATTAGAAAGAAAGATGAGAGTTGAGAACCCTGACAAGGCCTTAAAACAAAAGTTCAAGTTCTAATCTTGTAAATCACAGGCCAATAAATCCTTGTCTCTTAACTACGATGATTTCTTAAAAATGGCAAATCATAGCTTTCTCCACATATCATTCAGAACAAATTTTCCAACACTAAAGAACTTACATGTCTCGAAACTGTACACTTTTGCAACAAAAAACCCAATTAAATATGAAACATGTTTGCACAAGCACAAAACATGAAGAAACTAGAATCCAATTTAGAGAGGCACCGATAAACAAGGAGGCCTAAACTAATCCACACGGCTGCAAGAGCAAGCTTCCCAGAATCTACCTTAAAAACTAAAAATTGTATCTTTTTTCTCTAAATCAGAAAAAATTGAATCTTTTAAAACCTTCCAATTACAAAAATTCATAAAAATCAAATCCTTTCTTTTTCCTCCAAATCAGACAAAACACTAGAACTCAAGACCTAACCCTCCAACAACAACATTAACGACATTCAAACAAAACCAACCAAAAACAACCTCAAAATTCACAAAACCCATTTTTTATTTTCACAGAAAAAATACAAACAACTGTATTTCATCACCTAATACAACCTTGACCCCATACAAGAACACAAGGCATTTCCTCAAAAAAAAAAAAAAACCTGGTGTCACTGGCAGATCTAAGAAGCTTTGAAATGAAAAGATAAACTTACATGAAGAGTAGAGATGGTCTGAAAAGTATAAGCAGATCCACAATGGAGGAGCAGAAATAGCTTAAACCACAACTGACTCTGTTTTTTGTGGTGATGATGAAAAAGAGGAGAGACGCCAACACCAAAAAAATAATCTACACACACTATTTCGCACCCTTTCCTTCGGCCTTTTGGGCTTTCTTTGAAGACAAATCTTTTCGATCCCCTTCAATGGGCTTGTACACTTTGGGCTTTGTGCAATGTAATTTTATGGACCGAGTCTTCTTACCTCCTCTGTTTCTATGGGCTCTAGGCTACAAGCTCGTGTGTTGGGCTCTATTGTGCCCCTACCAGTAGGCCCGAGGTTATGTTTGTAAATTCGTAATAATTAAGATATAAAATTATAAAAACAATTACAGATTAATATACATGGCTGATTAGAAATTCTTTTAACATATTATACATCCAAAATTCACCTATACCCTATTATGATATGATGAAAGATGAAAGATTCAGAATATCAAATGATGTGAATTTTTTTATTTAAAAATCAATGTATTTAATACAAATTTCTATTATTAATCTCAAGATTATTTAACTATTGATTTCAATATAAATATTATAAAATCATTTCAAATATTTATAAATATAAAATATTTAGATTGTGTTTGGTAATGTGGTATCAATTACTTTTTAAAAATATTTTTCAATTAAAAATTTATTAAAATGATATTTTTTTTAATTTTTATTTTTTTACATCAATACATTAAAATTATTAAAATATAAAAAAAATATTAATTTAATATTTTTTTCAAGCAAAAATATTTTGAAAAACATTTTAAAAAATATATTCAATTACAAAAACAAAAACAAACATTCTTTTAATATTTTTTTATATAAAAAAATGTGTGTTTGGGAATGTAATGGAAATTATTTTTCAATTAAAATTATATCAAAATAATAATTTTTGTAATTTTTTATTTTTAAAATCTCTATATTAAAACTATAAAAAAAATATTTAAAAATCTCAATTTAATAAATATTTGTTAAGGAGGTGTGTCGCTCGGTGACAAACATAGTTTTGATGTTTTTGCAAATAAAAAATAATTTAATGAGTATTTTGAAAAATAAAAGTTAGTGGAATACAGACGGGTGATAAAGTAACATGAAAGACATGATCTTTGTGAAAGTACAATAATTTTGAAGAAAAAAATGTGGTGTTTTTCCCTTTTTGTTTGTTTGGTATGGCTAGTACACTACTGTTCGAAAATAAGCACCTTTTTTTCCGTGACAGTAATTTTTGTTTCTTGCTAAAGAATATCAGTAGATGTCACCGATCACCACCGCCCACGTGGCTGCGTGGAGAAGATTCTCAAGTCAAGGGGTCCCTTTCAGTTTACATGTACGATTGTCTGAACGTCTGTGACTAGAAGACTAGCTGTTTTAAAGCAGAATGGTAGGCGTTGAATCTGGCTAGAAGATATCAGCTGCATCAGCAAGAGCTCACACTCGAAGAAACGAAGCTAAATCCTCTTCCTTTTCACTCTCTCCAGGTAAAGATTTAATCTTTTTATACTCTGATAAGGTAAAGATTTAATCTTTTAGCTCTTTTTAATGGATTTTTGTTACTGTTTTAGTTCTGATATTATATTGGAATTTTGTTTGAATTGCATGGAGTATATTAATTTTTTCCTTTTTTAGCAAATCAAGCTGTTAGAAAAGGAAAATCTTGGAAATTCTGTCTTAACTTTGTGGTGGCGGCAATTACATTTTATATGAATTTAAAGGAACGATGATTAATCTTGATCTAAAGCAGAGAAGTTTAGGTTTAGATTCATCTCTTGTAGAATTCAATTGCTTTGTCCACATATCTGCACATTTTGTTGATATTTATAGAAGTTTAGCAGAAATTAGAATATGCAATAGAGAAAAAGATGAGCAAGGGCTGTGTTGAAAGCATGATGTGCTATGTCTCCTGCTCGCATACTAAAGCAGACGGAAGCATCAATAAGAAGACAATATGCAAGAACGACAGAGTCGATAGCTGAATAGTGTTGCACACAAAGAACCCTAAATTCATAGTTTTGTTTTCGAAAAATAATTTGATATCTTGTCTGCCTCTCTAAGAGAATTACAACTCCCTAGATAGGTCAGAAACTAGTCCATAAATGTGTATGCTAGGTTATCTGCATGAATATGATTGTTCATAACTTTCAAACTCTTTTGGTAAGACCCCATAACTTACTCTTATAGCTATTAGATACTGTTGACTCTAAAAAATTATCAAACTGCCGAAGGGGCTGTCTATGCCTGCCAATTGGGAAAGAGATGGTTGAGTGGAAAACTGTCAGTCACATGACCTAGTGATTGAGTGAAAGGTTCTGACTGAAGAAAGAAATCTTTCCTGTGGTAGAACTGAAAGATTACTGATGTTTATTTTGCGAAGAACGGTCGTGCATTTTTTGGCTTTGGTGTAGTCAAACATTTTTATCCTTGAAGAAGAATTTCTGGAGATTTCTGACCGTTGACGAGCACAAATACTTGCTTGATAGGATTGAGGTTGGTCAGTCATAGAGGTTCATTGATCGCATAACCATCATGACTGCACTGTAACTCAAAGGATATGAAGATCTCGGACCAGAGGCAGTGATTGATTGATTTAGAATTATCAGGATAGTGTTCCTATTCTGATCTAGATTAGGAAATGTAGAGGTTGTATCTATTTAGGATATATTACTAGTTTGAATTAGGAGATGAGCTTCTGGATATTGCATTTAGATTTTATTTCTAATTTAATCAAGGGAACTGGGATTGTATCTTGTAAGGATTCCATTTCCAAGTTCAGTTAGGATTAGGGATTTTCATGGAGTACCACAAATTCTAACATGAAACTTACTGCAATAGGATCAAAGATAGGACAGAATGCATTTCCTGTTCTTCATGGCTTTTCTTTATTTGCTGAGATTCACAGAGCAGGTAAAGATATAGCATAAGAAAATAACATGGACTATTTAAGATATTGAGTAGATTGTTTGCATCAACACGCTGTAACCTGAAACAAAGGATTGGAAACTCTTATATCTTTTATTTCTCAACCCCAAATCCCGAAGTTGTCACCTTAAGATGGTTGTACTGGATGAAAAGTTTGGCTGGGGGCTCTGTCATGGTGGCACAGGCATTTGGTCAACAGAGCTAGGCGTTCTCTTTTGTCTTGAACCTGACACAGGAAAAGATCATTATCAGTATCTTCTTACTCAAATACAAGACATCTTCACAAATGCCTCGACTCATAAAGCCCCTCTAATTACAAGGAGAACCTATTCTGCATTTTCTACGTCTTGAATGTATTAATTCTCTACAGAGATTCCAATATGGATTTTCCATAGTTGTTAAACTCCTATTTTTTATCTAATTTTCAAATAAATGCTTTGCTAACATGATAACCCATGCACCCTTCCCAATTTTCAGCAATGTTTGCAGCAATAGCAGTGGCATTGGTAGCAGGTCTTCTAAGTTGGGCTTACCAGACAACAAAGCCTCCCCCTCCTAAGATATGTGGGTCTCCAGGCGGTCCTCCTATCACTTCACCCAGGGTAAAACTCAGTGATGGGAGGCACTTGGCCTACAGGGAAATGGGAGTTCCTAAAGAAGAAGCTAAGCACAAAATCATTGTCATCCATGGCTTTGACAGCTCTAAAGATCTGAGTTTACCCGTGTCACAGGTAAAAGCTGAATTCACTCATTTCCCTGCATTCATTATTTCAACTTGTCATGAGAATATAATTGAATCCTCTTTCTTTGCACTTTTACCTTACTGCATTCATTAAGTATTGACACCTCTTTCTTAGGTGAATACTGGAAACAAATGTCTATTGATGGTAACATAACTTTTCAGATTAACAACAGGAACTCGTTGGTAAAAGTTTCCTTCAACAAGGCAAATCGAAACACCATTAACAATTTAACCTTTAGTACGAGTTCAATTATCAGAGAGATTCAGAAACTACCATTTTTTAGAATTATTTCTTGTGATCTTACCTCAGCAATTAACGCTTAATGATTCAAGTATATTTATTTTGTATTATATGAAGCAATTCCAAGGCAAGTATTACTCATGTGGCATCTCTATTGCTCATTTGATTAGATTGGAGGTTGGCTGGGTGGGAGAGGAGAGATCAAGCTGGGATTCAGATTGTCTTCACCCTTGATCCATACATTTCCAAACATACATGTTCTATGCAAATAAGTCACGTATTGGTTAAACCATTTCAAGATACCAAAGAAATGAAAAACTCAGGGTTTTGTTGACAAAACGTATTTTTAAAATAATCTCTCGGTCAATAGGTTTGTTTATTGAATGTCCATTTGACATTCACTTGCTTTAACACTGCTTTGAGATGTATCAGTTGTCCGATGCTTTTCTTGTCTGCACCATGTCTTTCAGGGTGTGTGTGTCCTTCTCATACATATGTAATGGTATTAAAAAATTTATGTTTTATCTGTTTATGGTAAATCATATTAATTCATCAACGTGCTTTGATTTCAGGAAACTTTAGAGGAGCTGAGCATTTATTTCCTTTTCTTCGATAGAGCTGGTTACGGAGAGAGTGATCCGTATCCATCACGCTCAGTAAAGAGTGAAGCATATGATATTCAAGAACTAGCAGACCAATTACAGATTGGGTCTAAATTTTATGTAATTGGATTGTCAATGGGGGCCTATCCTGTATATGGTTGTCTTAAATATATACCACACAGGCACGATATTTGAACTGCTAAACTTGTTTTCCGTGCTGAAATTTGGAAGTTACTTTGGAGTTCTCTAATATTTTCCTTAGTCAGGTTGTCTGGAGCTTCCTTGGTAGTTCCATTTGTGCACTACTGGTGGCCTTCTCTCCCTGCTAATATTTCAAGAGAGGGTTTCCAAACGCTTTGCACAGCTGATCAAAGGACATTTCAAGTTGCCCATCACACGCCCTGGCTATTCTACTGGTGGATGACTCAGAAATGGTTCCCATCATTATCAATTATGGCTGGAAACATGGACCTTTTTAGCCCCCCAGATATGGAAATCATTAAGAAGCTGTCAGAAACTCCAATAGTTGGCCAGGTAGTTGTTTTTGTTATGCAGTATGTTCATTGCCAAACAAACTACTAAAACTTTTTAGCAATGGTCTAAGACTGCTGTGTTTCTGCATGCAGGAAAAGGTTCGTCAACAAGGTGTCCATGAATCACTGCATCGAGACATACTAGCTGGTTATGCCAAATGGGAATTCGATATCATGGATATAAGTAATCCTTTCCCTGATAAAGAGGGTTCAGTTCATCTCTGGCAAGGCTATGAAGATAGAATCATTCCATTGCAAATAAATCGATACATTGCTGAGAAGCTTCCGTGGATTCATTATCATGAGGTTCCTGATGCTGGACATTTGATGTTGTTCAAAACTGAGCTATGTGAAGCAATCTTAAGGGCACTTTTGCTTGGTTAAGCCCTTTCTTATCATAATGGCCACGTCTATTTTGTACTGGTTTGATAAACTCTGTGTTATCAATCTATATTTTATATAATAAAACTATGCATTAAAATTAGATATTTCATCCTTTATATATATATATATATATATATATATATCAAGTGTATACTTTCTTGTCCTCAACAGTATCAATATATTTAAGTTTTAATAATAAAATTGACATTTATTAAAAAACAAATACACGCAGGGCCTGTCCACCAATAATTTTTATTGGTGGACAGACCACATTTTCTTAATTTTGTTGACTCAATTATTTTCCATTTCAATTATTATAAGTATTTTTAGAAATATTTATTTGACTAATCATACTTTTGGAAAGAAAAATCTATTACGAAAAACCTTTTTTTCAGCACTAAAAAACACACACACACACACACACACACCGTATGGGGTATAACACAAAGCATTGCTGGCCATGGCTAGTTCTCTAAAGCCACCTATATATAATCCCACCATTCTCTACCATGTATCCTCACTCTCAACCTCCTCTTTTCACCATTTCTCCAATATTGCTCATCAGCAAATTACAATGTCTTCTCAAATATTTGACTTTGAGATTTTTCACTTCCTTTCAAAACTAGGTCCTTCAACGGGTCCTGGTTTGGAGCTCATTCTTGGCATTGTTCTCTTCGTTTTCATATCCTCGTTTTGGTTAGCTCCAGGTGGTCTTGATTGGGATTTATCCAAAACTAGAACAACTATTCCTAGCCCTTCAGGTTAGCCTATT
>Ga0325414_1008087_pt1 | contig 11135 bp, 7 predicted proteins | sample PopdelMetagenome_8_FD_206183 | JGI IMG/M metagenome (GOLD analysis project Ga0325414, IMG submission 206183) | Populus deltoides microbial communities from Bellville, Georgia, United States - Leaf-PdKOR-R3 | ecosystem: Host-associated > Plants > Phyllosphere > Phylloplane/Leaf | place: USA...
CTAGATGCGCATATTAATCATTTAAAACAGGTTATTGAAATACTTAGAAAAGAAAGATTATATGCTAGTATAAAAAAATGTGATTTTTGCATGGAAAGAATTGTGTTTATAGGTTATGTTGTTAATGCAAAAGGAATTGAGGTAAGAACACGATTCTATTGGTAAGTAAATCAAGGCTATTCAATAATGGCCTACACCAAAGATGATAAGTGAGGTAAGAAGTTTTTATGGTTTAGCAAGTTTTTATAGAAGATGTTGTTCTAGGATTAAAGCAACAATAACACCTAAAGGATGGGTGAGTTAGGTGTTGCACTAATCGTATCAAATAATGCAAAAAAAAATACTAAGCATATATAACACAATAACCAATAATATAATTAAAGTGGTTAAAGTAAAGAGATAAGGAAAGAGAGATTGCAAACTCGGTTTTTAACATGGTTTGACAAGCTTACATCCACACCTCAAATACCAATCGTACTTAAGTATTATACTCTTTCACCAATCCATATGAAAGATACAATGCCTTTGATGAATCCACACGAAGTACTACACCACTTGAAGATGTTCCCTCTTCAATATTTTTTCCTTAGTGACAATACCTCATTAATGTCAAGAGTTTATCCAAACTCTTAAGTATTTATAATTATAATTTGTTTACAACAAGATTCACTCTCTCAAAGAGTAGATTGTACAATTAAAAACTATAATCTTTATAGCTCACTCAATAACACTTAGGATGATTGAAGGTGTGTAAGTGTAATGAATGTAAGATTTTCTACTCTTGTGCTAGAATATAAAGATTTAATTTAGCACAACTTAGAGTATGTTAGGATTGATCATTTTAAGTTGATTTTTCTTTTGGAATAGCTTCTATCATGTATGTTTAGAAATTCTCTTTTATTTTGCATAAAAGAGAGCTATGCATATGTTTTCAAAAGAAACTAGTCGTATATAGCTATTGGAATGCTTCTAACGACTAAAGCAGTCGACCAGTTCAAATGACCATATCATTTGGTCGACCTATTCTTGCAAAATTCTCAGGTGTTCATTACGAATGAACAACAATTGACTAGTTTACTTGGTATGCCCAAATGGTTGACCAGTTCAGCTTAGAAACCAGTTTTGGTAGTTTCAAACCTAGTGAAACTTGAACCGATTAAAAGTATATCAATCCTATTTATGCATGCAATATGAAGTATGTGAGTTCATTTTAGTTTGCTATTGAGTAAGATATATGGATTTAAAAATAAGTATTAAAATGAAACCTTAAGAACTAAGTCTTCATTTGTTTTGCGTCTTGGACTAGTTGATGAATTTCTTCATTCAATTTTTTATGTTTGTTGATGTGATCTTCATATAGACCTATTTAAACTTAATCTCATTTAAGTATATCATTAGTCCATTTTCATTTAATTGTTATCATCAAAATACATAAAATATTAATATATGATCCAAAGGTCAACAGAAGATTTGTCAAAGATTTTAGTACTTTAGCTGCACCATTAATTGAAATTGTAAAGACAACGATAAGATTTAGATGAGATGATGATTATTAAAATGCTTTTAACTTTTTAAAAGAAAGGTTGATTTTGATACCATTGTTTGTTTTACCTAACTATACAAAAACCTTTGAATGTGATGTCTTATGTGTAGGTGCTGGAGCAATTTTAATGTAGGAAAAATAGCTCATAACCTATTTAGTGAGAAGTTTAATAGAACAACTACATTATCTTTGGCCTAAAAAGTTTATGATATAAACAAACCATCAATCTTTAAAACACTTAAAGAGCCAAAGTAAGTTGAATAGGTGACACATCAAGTGGATTGAATTCTTTGAGACGTTCCTATATGTCATCAAGGACAAGTAAGGTAAGGAAGACATCGTTGCCGATGCATTGCCTCAGAGGTATGTTCTTTTTAATACCTTGAACACTATACCTTTAAGATTTGAACATGTGAAAGAATTATATATGGATGATAATGACTTTGGTAAAGTGTATGGACAATGTAAACATTAAGCTTTTGGTATGTATTTTAGGCATGATAGATTTTTATTTAAGGATAAAAAATTATGTGTGCCTAAATGTTCATTGCGTGAATTGCTTATAAGTGATGCTCATGAGAGTAGTTTAATGGGACATTTTAGGGTAACTAAGACTTTGGATATGTTACACGAGTATTTTTCATGAATAGGGATGTTCAAATAATATGTGATAGAAGCATAGCATGTAAAAAAACTCAAGTCTAAAGTCATGTCTTATTGTTTATATACACTTTTTCTAGTACCTAAGAAACCTTGTGTTAATATATCCATGGATTTTGTTTTAGGGTTACCTAGGTCTAAAAATAGTAGGAATTCAATATCTGTTGTTGTAGATTGGTTTTCTAATATGATGCATTTTATATCATGTCATAAAACTAATGATGCAACAAATATAGTGAATCTTTTCTTTAAGGAAATAGTTTAGTTACATAGTATTTCAAGAAGCATTGTGTCTAATAAAGATGTTAAATTTCTAAACTACTTTTGAAAATTATTATGGGGTAAGTTATGAACTAAATTGTTATTTTCTACTACTTGTCATTATAGACAAATGGTACAAATTGAGGTGGTAAATAAAACTTTAAGTTAGTTGTTGAGAACTATTTTTTAAAAAAATCTTAAAAATTAGAAAGATTGTTTAACATTCATTAAGTTTGCATATAATTAGAGTGTGCATTCTACAACAAAGTTTTCTCATTTTGAAATTGTGTATGGTTTTAATCATTTAACTCTATTAGAGTTATTGCCTTTACCTGTTGATGAAAGAGTTAGGTTTGATGAAAATAGAAAATCACAAGTTGTCAAAGATTTTCATAGCAAGGTATGACAACATATTGAAAAGATGGATGAGCAATATGCTTTTAAAGCCAATAAGAGAAAGAAAAGGATGGTATTTGAATTAGGAGATTGAGTTTAGGTGCATATGATAAAATAGAGATTTTCTACTCAAAGGAGATATAGTTGATGCCGAGAGGAGACATACCATTTTGAATTCTTAAAAAAAATCAATGATAATGCCTAAAAAATAGAATTACCAAGAGAATATACATTAGTGCTTGATTTAATGTATCCGATCTTTCTTTGTTTGATGTAGGTGATGATTTAAGGATGAATCCTTTTTCAACATCAAGAGATCCAATAGAAGTTCTATTGGGTCCAGTCATAAGACTTAGAGCATATAGGTTCAAGGATTCAATTAATGGACATCTTCAAGATACATAGGCTAAGATGGACTTTAAAATGATATCAAATAATGAAGAACAAATCTTGATTAATTTGATTCATGTTCAAGAAAGGCTTGTAGGGGAGCTTCCAGACAATACAGATAGATTGAAATAAAAAGATTCAAATATGCTAATTTTGACCTTTCACTACTATTTTGATATGATTTTAGTTGTATTGGAAAGTAGGCATTCGTACGTTTCCAATGACATATGGTAGAACTTCTAATTCATTAAGACATAAAAGAACTATTCGTTTGAAGTTGGGCTTTAATTCTGCCAACAAGTTACAAAATTCAACTCTAAGCTTGTTTGAATTAGTTGGGCTATTATTTATTTATTTATCTTTTAATTTATTATAAGGCTTGCAACATTTAAGGTTTATTTAGGTTAGATTTTATTTTATCATTTTAGTTATTTTAGGCTTTTAATGTGTTCAAACCTATTTATCAAGTTTAGGTCCATTCAGTCAATTTAGGGTTAGCTTTCTACTATATAAACCAATTGTTAACATTATTGTGGGATTGATGAATTTTTATTTAAGGTTGTTGTATATTGTGGTTCGTTTTCTCTTTGTGTGGTTGAGTAATTTTCACACTAAGTTTTCTATTGAACTTGCAAACTCTTCGAAAGATTAATCAACTTTTGTTATGATTTATACTTCTACTTTACGTCTCGTTATAGACGTTGGGTGAGGGTGATCAATTGCATATAACTTTAGTTTTTTAAGGCAAGGTTCTTTTTGGGTAAAGTTACAAACTTTATTCAAATCTCAAAATAGCAATCTAAATGACAATTCTACATTATACAATGACATAAAGGTAAAGAAAAGTGTTATTTAGACAATTTGGAATGTGAAAAAGTAGTGCTAGTATGACAACCCAACTATGTGAGAGCATATACTTTTAAGTCATAATTGTGTATGTGCTATGTTTGTTGACCCAAATGATAGGTATGACCATAGATATTTGAATTGTTAAATATACTTGAAATAAGCGGGACTGGAATGGACTAAAAGTAAAGGTTATCTGATCAAATGTGCATTCAAATAGGAAAGTATCAAAAACTTATTGTTATTAAAGGTAGGAAGATATTTGGTGTAAAACTCATGTCTTTAGAAGGGTACATTATAGGAACTTTGAGAAAGGATTTTCATGTTCCTCTGTGGGTTAATATGAATATGGCCCAAGAGACTAGTTGAGCGAGAAATAAATTTTTAGGATGAAACTTAAAAGAATAGATCTATAAGACGAACTTTTAAGTAAAAAGTTATGATCTTGCATGCTTTGGATTTGAGAGCATATAACCCATGAGACAAGAGTGATTGCTATATGATAGTGAGATATCTCTAAGATTGCAATGTAAGAAATAGGAAATGAAGTAGAAAACTTATAAAGAGGTAAAGAATGACTAATAGTATAAGTGAAGGTTGAAAAAAAATAAAGAGCTTGCTAAGGTATATAATGAAATATTGAAGCAATTTGGCATATCTAATGTCTTATGTGTTCTAACGGTATGATGAGTAGTTACTGACTTATAATGATTCTAGAGTTATTGAATATGAACTGTGTTAAGCTTTTAATCAAAAAGTTTCATATCAACTCTATATTTTTTAGGGGTTACTTTTAAATCTCTCTTAACTGGTGACTGGGCTTAGCTAATGCTTGAGTAAAATATAGTATATTAATGGTGGTGATAGGTAGATATATCAATTAAGCGAATTGTAATTTAAGACTCTGAAGTATAATTCAACTAGAAAATTTATATTATGTTTGTTAATGTAATTGTATTTTGATATATGTTATTTATAAATTGTGCATTCTACTAGATAAATATGAATTAGTGCGGATGACGTATAAGAAATCAATGGATTGAGTGGCTTGAAACCCAACATTTAAGAATGAATTGTTGGGTTGTGGGAAATTAAAATTTCTATTGATTATTATACAGATATTCTAGGTGAAATGAACTATTTAGATGCGCAGACAAAGAAAACTTTGTCGAAATTTTAACATAAATCATGATTATATGATTTATGTAGTGTGATTATCTCTTTGTCTCTCTCTCTAAAAAAAATATATTAATAAGAAAATAAATTATACTAGATTTTTTTTTCAATGGAGTTTAAATTATTTCTTTTCTAACGATTTCATTTAATTATTGTATAATTAAAAAAAAAAAGCTTTCCGTAACATAAGATCAAATACCGTAATATTATCTTCATTTTAACTTCCCGACTCAATCTTTAATTTGAATCAATAGATTTCCTGTCATTTATTATGGCACGTATGGTTCTCGATTTATTTTATTAAGTATATGTTTTAAATTTTTAATTTACAACTAATTTTTCTATAGTAAGAAAAATATTAACAACGCTTGTATTTTTTTTGTGTTGCAAAAAATTGCTCCATTCCACAACAAAAACCTAAGCATCGTGACTAATATGGCATTATGAACTTGTTTTAGAACATATTTGAAATCGTGTTTTTTAATAATTTAATTTTTTTTGTTTAAAATTTATTTTTTAATATTTTGAATCGTTTTAATATGTTGATATAAAAATGATTTTTAAAAAATAAAAAAAAATTATTTTAATATATTTCCAAGTAAAATATACTTTAAAAAACAACTCACCCTATCTAATAACCTTTATATCCAATTAACATAATAGAGTGTATATTGAAGGACTACTTAATAATATATAATGACTATAGGGACTAATTTATTAGCATCAATAAAGTAGGGAAATTTAGTTAAGTTATAATTTAACTCAGGCAAGACCATCACCATTACCATACAACACAATTCAGCACCATCTGGAAATTGCCTCTTTCGAATGAACAGAAAGAAAATAGTTTTGTTTCATTTTCCAATCAATTAAGTAAATGGCAAATATCTCCTTCCGCCACCGCGACGCCGACGCCGACGCCGACGCCAACGCCAACGCCAACGCCAACGGCCAAACCTCAACCGTAGACCCTTATTTTCCTATCTTACTTTCCTCTCTCTACGACGACCCCTTCCTTCCTCTACCTGAGCTTACCACCCATTTCAACATCCACTCTCTGGCACACCAAGAAGACGACACCGTTTCAGATCCTGAATCCGTTATCCTCAACGGTCCCGATCTCTTAGACCGTGAGAACCAGGTCAGTTTCGTTATGGATTTGTTTCATCAACGTGTCGAGCAGTCCCAACTGCTTTGTGATGATGATGATGTTTGTTCCTCGCTTAACGAGTCGGGTTTCGGTGTTATCCAGGAGAATTCTGAATATAATTTAGAGCTTGATTTGGGATTAGGGTTTAGTTTAGATAGTCAAGATAATTCTGGATTTCAAAATATAGACGCTAATTCTAATAGTAATGACAATGATGTTGTTTATAATGTTAGTAATATTATTGTTGATGATGATGATTTCTTTACTGAGAGGAGTGTTTCTGGAATTGAATCATGTCAGGCTGAGTCTACTGTGAGTATTCGTGCTAATGCAATCCGGGTTGCTGGGTTCGGGTCTGATTCGGATTCTGAGGATAATCAGAATTCTTTAGCTATTGATTTTAATTCTGGGGATGATTATGGTTTGGATGTGAGTATAGGGAATGGAAGTTTTGGTGATGGTGTTGACTATGATGACGCTAGGGTTACAATTCCGCTTTGTTGGGACTCACTTCAATTGGAGGATCATAGGGAAAACAATGAGGATTTTGAGTGGGAGGAAGTGGATGGTCGTCTTGATGAGAGGGAGGTTCTAAGTATGTTTATTGATGAAGATGAGGCATCTGTTTCACTTTCCATTTCACCTCTTATTGCTCCTGAGGATTTGGTCAGTGTAGAGAGAGTAGGAGGATTGGATCATTTGGAGTGGCAGGTTTTATTGAATGCTAACAACTTGGACCACGACCATAATTCTGAGCCTTATTCTGGCAGTCATGATGATTATATTTATACAGCAGAGAGTGAGATGTTATTTGGGCAATTTACAGAGAATGAGAATGCGATGATGGGTCAGCCTCCTGCAACAAAGTCTGTTGTTGAGAAACTTCCATCAGTGGTTTTCACAAAAGAGGATGTGGAGAGTAATAATGCACTTTGTGCGGTTTGCAAGGATGATATAAATGTGGGGGAGAGAGTGAAGCAGTTGCCTTGCTTGCACCGGTATCATGGTGAATGCATTGTGCCATGGCTGGGGATTAGGAATACTTGTCCTGTTTGTCGGTATGAGTTGCCAACAGATGATGCAGATTATGAACAGAGAAAGATGGCTGAAACTTCTGCTGACCATCATCTTTGATGTGTAATTTGTATGCTTTTGGATGATTTTGAATTTTCTTATAATCTGTAGGGTTGTCAAGAATGTAGATATTGTTGTTGCTATGAGTTGTTTCTCTCTGTGAGGATAATGGGATTACTAATGGATTTTTGCTGAGTGCATAAGGTTGTTTTTATTATTGCATTGTAATGTTTGAAATTTCCTTTTTTTTCTTTATGTAAATGCTGTTCAATGATTTTGCTTTGGTCTTTCATATTTTCCTCTCTTTGATGGTTTTTTTTTTTTTCTTTTGAGATTGATTGTTCAGTTTCAAGGCTTTCCAAAGCTAGCTTTTTAGTCAGAGGTTTGGTTGGACCTATAGATTGGATATAGAGCTCTCTGTTATTGCTATGCTAATTGGTTTCTTACTGTAGGCTCACATACAGGAATCATGGTTTAGCAATTGTTACTCATTTGAGGTTTCTGCTATTGTCACTGTGATCCAGAAGACCAATTTGTTTGTTACATTCATACAAGAGGACCACTATCTAGTTCGCTGTTAGGTCAAGTAATAAATTAACATTTATGGTTGCTAAATTCTTATTATTCTAGTATGAAGATGACTAGGCAAAGCAGCTGGCCTACAGGATTACGATAGTTTGAAATCATGGTTTTTTTTTTTTTTTTTTTGAGTTTGTATGAGAAAAATGAAGTATATGGCACTTTTAGTTCACAGACCTCTTTCACCTGTTTGCTCCATTTTCTGGAGCAAAGAGAAGGGGATGGGGGTTGAAGTCGTGAATTATTTAGTGTCCAAGCCATTTATTCTTGATCATGTGACATTTTACTTGTAGTTAAGTATTGTGAAGATCATCAGGTGATTGGATAGTACATCAGAGTACCACCAATTGTCAAGGGATGCAGTAGATTGAAATCTTTTACAATGTCTAACATTGATCAATGGATAAACTAATACAGCAGGGTGGGATGAATGTTAGCACTCTCATATATTGCCCATTCAGCAGCTGGGAAAACAACAACGAGGTTAGAATATTTTTCCTTTCCAGAATTATTTCTGGTAATTTGTAAATACATATGCAGGTAATTTGTGAATACATATGCTTATCTCTGCACATGCTTTACTGCTAGTTTGCAAACACTGAATTCTCACAATATGCTGGCATTTATCGCGTACACAAACTCAGTGGTCTATGCAAGTTGAAGGGGAAGAAGTGAAAGTTGTGGCTTTTGGTATTGCTTGGAGTGCTGCAATTACTAGCCTTAATTTTCAGAGCATCTACAGTGATGGTGGTTTGTAGGTTCATGATTCATCACATAAACTTTATGAAGTCTGTATGATGATATGATTAGGTCTTAACAATGTGCTTGCTTACTTTAATTTTATTAAATAGTAATATTAGCTAGCGTTAGGTTAGTGTCTCCGGATAAAAGAGATGGAGAAAAATCTGTTCGGTTGAAGAGAAGCAGATGAAAAAATAAATGTCCCTGAAATTCTTGGAAATTTTAGAGTGAATTTCTGTACTTCAAAACGTGAGCTACAAAGGGGAGACAATATTTATTATTTTTTTATCCCTAAAATATCCATGTAATGAAAGAAAACCCATGGTAGGGTTTGTTCAAGTTCGGCCATAGGATGAAAAAGAAGAGAAAATAGAAAAAAACTTGGGATTTTGTATGTTAATTCTCTTAGTCATGTTATTGATTTGTGTTTTGAATTGGAAGTGAAAACTATTAAATGAGGACTTGATGTGTTTAGCATTAAAGGTCTGCTTTGGACTTCCGGATGATAGATATGGGTTTTAATTATGATGAGGAAATCAATATGTTGTGCTTATAATTTAATGGGAATGTTGAATTTGATAAGTTAATAGATGGTAAAAGAAGAGAAAAGATTTGAAGGGATTATTTCCCTTTGTCGGTCAAAAAACTTTCATTAGGAAAAAGAGGAGGAAAAATGTTGTCGTGCTGCTTAAAATTGTGCTGACAGTTTTTGTCAAAGAGTGATATAACATGAGTGTTAAGGGTCTGGTCAAAAAGGTGATGGATTAATGTGTACAAGGATGGACTGGAACCTTAAGATTTAAATGTCGATTGTGGTGTATGGATGAGAACACACCATGATTTTAATTTAATTTGCTTTGGGATGGTTGAATGAATATGGAAATATGGTTTCTAGACATGAATATGTCATGTCTATGAATGTGTTTGTGAATATTCATGTTTAATAGTTTATGGAAAATGTTTTTAAATGGAACCGGGATGCGGGTTCCTAGGGTAAATGGATGAACGAATGAAAATTATGGTTGTTGTTATGCCTAGGGTGGTTATGTGAATGTGTTTTTGGGGTTTATACGTGAATAAAAGCTAAATGTGTGTTAAAAAAAAAACAAAAAGAATTACTATAGATATCATCTAGCATGGAATGTAACGATTATGATGTCTATTATGTACGTTAATAAAATGTCTTGTTACCATGACTTTGCATGTTCCTAACGGGTGTATGAATATAAATGCAAGATTTATGGACTTAGATTTAGTGGGCATGTACATGTGAATGTGAATACTTTGTTAAGGTGGAAACTTAAAAGTATGTGTGGAATGGATAGGTGAAATAGTGAAATTAGCTTATGTGAGTTCGGTCCCTTGTTAAGATATGTTGAACAAAATCTTGGTTTTAGTTAATAAAGTGAAAATATTAAATATAATTAGGATGTTTTTATTGATTGTCTGTAACAATAAAGAACTAGCCCACTTATTTGGGGCTAGTGGCCACAAGGCTGATAACCATGATATTTAACTTGTCTAGCTAACCTGTTTGGGGCTAGTGGTATCAACGAGCATGGTTGTTAAAAATGCGTTTTAACTTGTAAAATCGTCCGATTTTACGAGTTAAAACACATAAAACGTGTAAAATCGGGAATAAAACTCGAAAACCAGTAAAATCGGTCAAACCCGATCAAACTTGCTTAAAAAGGTAACGTTTTCCCGAGTTAAGCAAAACTTTCAACAAAAGCAGAATTTTGAAATGTTCTCTGTCTTTTGACTCAAACCCGATAAGTTCCTGAATTGTGAATTAAAACCAAAAAAAAGTGTGAATGGAAGAATATTTAAATACGGGAATGGAGCTTCAATTAGGAATGGGTGTGGAAAAGAGGGAAGACTTGTACAGGTGGGACTTGAGAGGAGTTATGGCACATACTCACAAAACTTTGTTTTTAGGAGTGCTTCTGTTGAATGAATATAACCTCAGTTTTTTTTTTTTTGTTGAATATATGCATCAATGCTTAATATAGAATAAAATACAATGCTTTGTGATTCAAATTGTGCTTAATACAAATTGTGAATCATCTGTCATGTTAAGTGTCATATTTATGGTACAACTTCTGAGAATTTGAAATTTTAACATATGAGGTCAGTGGAGGTTTAAGACATGGTTGTCAACCTGTTGGATCTTTTGAATTTCATAAACTTGAAAGCACCAGATTTGTGGCTTGTTTGGTTGCAAAGAAACTCCTGCACATCTTTTGTTTTGGAGTCATTTGATGAAACATGAGGATGTGAGTTAGTTAAAAAGTGGTATTGCATTGTGAGCAAGATTAT
>Ga0325414_1008090_pt1 | contig 11135 bp, 10 predicted proteins | sample PopdelMetagenome_8_FD_206183 | JGI IMG/M metagenome (GOLD analysis project Ga0325414, IMG submission 206183) | Populus deltoides microbial communities from Bellville, Georgia, United States - Leaf-PdKOR-R3 | ecosystem: Host-associated > Plants > Phyllosphere > Phylloplane/Leaf | place: USA...
CAGCATTTTCATACGGAAAATGTAAACAATCTCTCAAGAGTTGACTGAAACCAACTGAACACAATGTCCAGGAACCCACCCAGAGATTGTACTTTGCAAACTCTGAACTCAAGCATTCAGATGAGCAAAATATCTTACTTTGCAGCACTAGACTTGCAATTCAGGAACAGAACTCAAGTTTACCTGATTGTATCATGATTGATGCTTGATGCATGTCTTTGTATTTTTTCCCGCAGATTGTGCTTTTGATATGTCTTTGTATAACAACAGCTGCTCTATGTCTTTGTTGTGAGACTGCATATTCCTTTCTGATTTTCTCTCCACGAACAACTGCATGAAGGAATGAAAAGGTCATCTTCACAAGCACTCTTTCAAATATTTTATGTTTACCTTTGCATGCATGATGATGCTTGGAAGCAAACAGAGGTTCAAACTAGAAAAGAAAGGGTAGTACATGACTGTAGAACACAAATTCCTCTTTTGAGCTCCCTGAGGTAAGCACGAGCTTGGTGCCCCCTGAAACAGCTTTGTACACGTAAAATACCATGTAGCGTGTGGTTTCTTGTATCCTCAAGCACACCAATCTGAATGGAATGTAAAAGATGAGCACAATGGTTCAACAATTATATTTAATAGTAATTAATGGTTGATATTCTACATGGTATTTATGTTAAAGAGTAATATAAAATCATTCTTAGAGCCTCACTCAACAACTTAACAACAAAGCATTCAAGAGTTTGAATTTCATCTCCCCATTCCATTTAACTAAATTACTAAATTTAAGCACAAGGTAGTGGGCTTATGCATGTTTCAAGTCCAGGGGGCTTTCATGTATTAGAGAGTAATATAAAACCACTATGAGAGCCTCGCCCAACTTGAGTTTTTGGATTGAAATGGCTTTTTTACAATTTATTCTAGGAAAAAAAAGTCCTCAAAGAAGCTATGTATAACGAACATCTGGCAGATATTTGCATGTAGGTTTTCACGTGTTTTTTGTGTGCATATGCGGATTCTCCATTTCACCTGTCCTGTTCGGAAAAATAATTTTGTGTAGCCAACTTGATACATCTCTGGCAAGATATCGAACTGATGAAGAATTGCAACCGAAATACTCAGTGGATCTTGAGAATAAGCAACACTTTCCAGCAGAAGAAAACCATATCTGATGAAAAATCATGTCAGGCAATCAGCATCCCAATAGTAAAATGAGGTACAAAATGCCACAGAATAGGACAAATTTGGAAGCTGTCACATCAAGTTAAAATAGTAATTTTCTTTACCTTCTGGCAAACTTCTGGTGTGACATTCTGGTAGGAAATCCAGACCTTGATATACGAACTACTTCAAGAACTCCACAACATCTCAGTTGCTGCAATACAAGTCCTTGCTCATACGATCCAGGAGATTGCGAGTTGTTAGGCTTTATACAACGTATGAAATGTGGTGTTGTGTTCTCTAGACGTTGCATCAATTGGAACAGTTGGCCCTATACACCGAAATGCCAGATTAATAGAATACAAGCAGAAGCTAGATTGTTATCTAGCATTAACACTCATCTGCGCTGAACAATATTAAAAGAAAAAAGCTTTCTAACAATTAGGATTCAATGATTCAGATACTGGATCATCAATGAATAATGGCTAACAAAACCCTTATCTTGCTTCAAAAATAGTGAACAAAACCTTACATCATTAGACTCAAAGGGAATCTGAGAAAACTAATCCATTGCCAATATAAAACTTAGGGCATCGCAATTTCAAATATTATATTTGGGGACAAACAACAAAAAAGCAATATACCTTAAATTTTGTTGCTACACTTAGCTTTTGTGAATCTGCTCCACCTGCTTTATATAAAGGACCGACTACAGGTTTCTCAGATTGTGTAAGCATATTGGAAGCAAATATCTGAGGGAGATGGCATGAACATGAAGAGAGAAGCTGGATAGAGTCCAAGTGTAATAAGTCTCTATTCTTCTCCAGAAATCCAGTTGTATCATAAGTCACCTGAAATTCAACACAGTAGCAGAATTAAATGAGGTAGTCTTCTGAATACCAAAGTGTTATGGCACCTACATTGTTAAATTACCATAATCTTCTAGGAAAATAAAAAAATCAGAAGCACAATCATTCAAAGCAGAGTCACACTAAGTACAAGGGATATGAAGAATGGCATTCATTAAAATAGCACCACAAATCTGTCCGTCAGTTTTGATCAGAAGGAAATGAACAGACCAATATAAACATTTTTCACAACAGAAGGAAAGCACAATGGACTATCCATTGACTAAAAGGCCAATACCTCGCCCGCATAATGGCTGACACTGAAGGCTTTGCCTCGATCTCCTCTGAAACAAGAATTAGAGTTTAAATGCTGTTTAAGCTTGTTGGCAAATGTCAAATCTGTGCCATTTGGAAAGGTGGACTCCTCATCCAGCAAAGATAATAACCCCAAAGGTTTCTGCATATAAGATAAAAGGACCACGCTGAATAAACTCAAATTTCAAAAGCAGAAGAAATTTCAGAAAAGTTCAAGTCTTCCAACTATGAAACTTACGCATTAGAGCTAATGCAGTAAACATAATTAAGAAACCATGTTTTCTGTGAATGATCATCCATATTTGTTAACTTCTTAAACAAAAAAGTCATTGTATCGGGTTTTCCATTCCTCTATTTCACAAACTAGAAAAATAAAATGAGTAATACACTGGTAACAAGAAGGGAGTCAGCTTTGGTAGCTTTTCTCGCCAGTATCTTGGAACTCTAAAAAGACATGTTCCATTTTTCTTTCCCTAACCATGTTAACAGAAATTATCCCATTTGCACCTCAATACTCTCAGTTGACTTGTAAGAAGACAGAGTAAGAAACTTGCAATTCAACATTGATGGGATTCCTATCCTTCTTAACATATGCAAAAGAGCACAGGTTGACAGAAATTACTATCAGGTCTGCATATAGTCCTCAAAACATTATGTGGTGAGGATAACCAGAACATCAATTTACATGTCATATCAAGGTATATTCAACAGGCTAGAAACATTATATTGCAATAGAAGTACATATTTATAGTTCCAACACTACAATAAAAAAAAATTAAAGAGCATGAATGAAACATTCTAGTGATCAACTCTGTACCTTTTCAAAAAGATTGAGACAGTCCTGGTTATCATCAAAATCAACCTTGGTCCAGTCAATGCCATCTTGTATGTATTCCTGGTCGACAAGAACATCTTGTAAAAACACACCGCAATTGTTTGTAATACATTCTAACTGCTTAGGCTACAGAAATTTGAGAGTCTAAAGCTGTGTGTGCCATATATAGATGTTGAGACCCCGAGTAATCCAGCATAACGCTATTTAAGAATTCTTAACCTTTTTTTATTTCCAAGGAGCCAGAAGTTCTGCTTTCTAACCAACATCGAAATAGGTGCGCATTCACTATTGAATGTAAAATTTTTAGCGACCCCTCACACATTATAGCCTTGAGTTCAAATATGAAACCAGGAGTCTTGTAAGATATTTAAAGAGGCTTACCTCCTGCTCCAACTTGAATAAATGACGATTGAAGTGTTGCTGCAATCTCTCATTTGCATAATTTATGCAGAATTGCTCAAAACTATTCCTCTACAGTGACAAAGTAAATAGCATAGAATGTCATAAATGAAAACTCAACCCACAAACAAAGAGATCATCACAGTAGGATGATGACAAAACTTACTTCAAATGATTCAAATCCATAAATGTCAAGAATGCTGATGGATCTGCCAGTTCTCCTTTTACCAACTGCAAGTGATTTGTTGACTTGTTCAACAAGCCAATCAAACAAGCAAGAATAAATTGACTTGGCCAGAGCATCTCTTGTATCTATTGCCTGAAAAGTAGAAGACAAAAGTTGTTCTTAGCTGAATATTTTTTATGTAGTTCGTGGAAAAAAAGCATCCCATCAAATTTACTATTAATAAGAGCTCAAGTACAGACAGCTCATTGTGTCCATACATATCTATACATATTTTCAAATTCCATTTTCAAAAAGATAACCACCACCAGACAGACTGAAGGGCGGTTCAATAATGATGTTTTAAAAGTGAGTTTGAAAAGGATAAATGTACTTGTTTAGAACCATTACTTATGAGAAGCATGTAAATGTTGCCTTGCCATATATGTAAGTGTGTCAAATCCAACATTCAGTTGCCCCTTAAATATATAACAAAAGAAAATTTTTCACATTTTCTAACCTGTGATAAGGATAGCTTTTGGACAATTGTATCATTTCCGACTCTCATTTTGCGAGTAGATAAAGCCAGCTTAAGCTCCCCAACATTACAGCCAATCAATTTTGCAACAGTGGTTAGACCTGAACATGAAAAATGCAAACTTCAGTGCAACAATTTGTTCACAAGCTGATGGCACCATACCAATAAATTTTTTAAAAGAAAACATAGTTTCATTTGCCCCTAGAAATGAGCACAATCACTCTAAGAAGGATCAATGAAATCAAATATTAGATGCTGTTGGAACTAATACTACATAAAATAGAACATAACTGAAGTTGTATTTATTCCTCACAAATAAATAAATTAGAAAAATGAAACAAACTGCAATAGCATTATTGCAGTAACTATTGCATGTTTAGTTACTTGGGAGGTCAGCATTTTAGTTAGCATTGTCAGCCTGCTTTCATTATTGTGCTGAAATCTAATCCTTCATGACTAGATATCTGTCAAACCATCCATAACTAACAAAAATCATTCAGCTGTCGTTTATATTTAATGGTCCATGTTGATGCAGGGTGGCCTGTCAAACCAAAGCAACTCTTCTCTAGACTCACTTCTGAACATTAGTACTTTTTTTTTAAGATTATTATTTTTTCCTTCGAGGGTTTTTTTTTTTTCCGGACAGTTCCAGCTTTCCTAACATCTTGATATAGGCAAGAGGATAACTGTAATCTCAGTTTTTCTCTTTTCTTCTATAAAAACTTATAACTCTCTCCACATATATGACATAGGATAATAATATTGACAAGAACGACGAATATGATGAATTTAATATGTTAAACATCCAACACTAATGGATGTAATTCAAATTAACTTCAGCAAGAATCTTACCTTCATCTGCCAAAGGTTCAACATGATTTTCATTATCAACAATGGAAAACGAGACATTTCCTAACCACAGTACTGCAGCAAGCATTGCAAATACACTCTCTTGGTCTTCCTTACTGACATGAACAATATCCAGAGCTTCCTGAAAGTTGTTAGAGCCATAAGCAAGTTGATATGCGAAAAATATAATCTCAACATAGGAGAAGTGAAAGAATTGAAAAATAAATGCAACTACGCAGGAAAATGGGAAGCCAAAAACGAACCGTAACACCACGGAAGCGTTCAGCGTCATCGACACCAGTAATTGTGTAGCAATTGCTCTGTCTCAAATATTTGTATTCACTTGCAATCTTCAAGCTTATTTTCTCTGTGCTCATAAAAGAAACAGCAGAAAAGGTCAAGGAACAAGAAAAGGAATTATTGCATAACAAACGATGAGTAATAAACTGGGAAAAATACCATAGATAACAAAGCTTGCTGGAAATCATCATCACTATTATCATAATTATTAAGATTTATTTGCTATTGTTACATAGGGATGTATCGATATGTCAGAATAATTTTTTAAAAGAAAACAAACTTGGTGTGATCTTAATATATGCATCAAGTTTTTAACACATTGAGAAAAATACATGGTAGTACATACCTCTAAGTTTAGGTGAAGCCCCGGCACAAAGCTGATAAAATATATGATATGACCTCTCACCCTCCATGCATTGGACGACTCTGGACTGTTTATTTAATAGATTAAATTGGCAGCTCATAGCAAAACTGAAGCAGGCAATATCCAACAGGGGAATGGAAAAATACCTTTTCAAGTAAAACTGTTCACCAAACAGGACCAAAATGTAGAATCATAACTCAAAGTCAGTTACAAAATTTCCAAAAAGTGAACCAGAAAGTATATTCAATGCCATTAAAGGACATCAGTAGTTCAAGCAATCTTACATGTTTGAATTTTGGCACCTGATATTTTTCCAGTTTCACTAAAGTGGATTTCAATCAACTTTCCCTGCAACATGTCCAGCCAGAATATTGATAATTAAAACTTAATTCTGGATGATAGTCGTGCCGTCATCTCACAATACCAGTTGTTTAACCTAAAGCGTAAAGAATACTAAGATGTTCACACAAAGAACATGGAGCTTACAAAGCGACTTGAGTTGTCATTCCTCAATGTCTTTGCATTACCAAAAGCTTCTAGAATAGGATTCGTTTTCAATATTTCATATTCTATCCCACTACCACCACCAAGAGCAGCCAGATATTGCATAGCTATCTTCGCTGTCTCTGTTTTTCCTGCTCCACTTTCACCACTGGGCAATAAATGAAATCAAACTCAGATGTGTGCATGGTAATAAAAACACTATTAACTTGTGCTTCTTTGGTCTATCATGTTATGTGCCATTTATTGGATGGTATGCATGGGTACTTTATCATTTATCATTTTGAGTAAGTGATGAACTGGTTAAAAGAACACAAAAGGGAGGCACATGCTTGCACATCAGAGAACCATGAGAGGGAAAACCATCCAAAAACTAACAATCTAAATCATCAAAATCTGAAACACAAAAGATAAATAAAAGTGAGAAGTACATGACCAAGTGGAGTTCGAAGAAAGAAAAAATTTCTTACTTGAATATATTTCATCTGATAGCGTCAGCCACTCAAATATACATAACCAAGAGAAAAGGTCAAAAAAGGAGAGAGGACTTCGCATACACAAAGCAGACAGAGGAAGAATTAAGTCCATAAGTAGACCCATAAGGCTAGGTTATTAAAATTTCTACCCATTTTTTTAGTGGAATGACTATTTCTAACACATTGAGATGCAAGGAAGTTGTCATATTTAAAGTTCATTATGTTCTCCAGTAGCTTCATACTCATTTCCACATAAATAATGAGATTATATATCTCAAGATGACATTTCCAGATGAAAATCCACCAAACTTTTGACATGAACATTGACACTGTTTTGCAAACTTCAAATGGATAGGAGTCTGAACAATGCATGGTTTCAAATCGTCATATAAACTATCTATAAAATGCCACATTGTGAGTTCCTAGTCAAACTTCCTAGAAGAATGCACGCCACATTGTGAGTTCCTATTCAAACTTCCTAGAAGAATGCAATGTGATGAACAATTTAGTTGAGATAGAAAGTGTTGAGCAAGTAACTGAAGCTGAAGAAGTGAATAAAAAAAAACAGAGAGGGAGAGAGAGAGAGAGAGAGAGCGAGCTTAATTTCTTGTACTTTACTAACCTTATAATGATAGATTGATTTACTTCATCTGGATAAAGGGGAAAAAAGGAATAAGAATTCCACGGAAATATGACAGATTTCGGAAGTTCACAAACAAACTGAAACTATAAATCTTTCAAAATATATGAAAAATTAAACCACCTCGTATCATTTCCCGGATGGCCGTGTCTGTAATGGCATACACATGTGGGCTCTCCATAGATTTATTCTTATATGCTTCAATGTAATTATTTCCATATAAAGGAACTTCCTTGAAAGGATTGATGGCAACCAAAACTGGCCCTGCTTTTGTCTAAATTGCAATCAAAGAATTACGGGAAATTGGTATTTTATTAGCTGATTCCAAACTAAATATAATACTGATACAAACACTTACATAAATCATATCACGGTTGTATCTATACTGAAGATTGTACAGCACTGATGGCTCATTTAAGTAACTAAGTTGCATGAGATCATCTACACCATCAAGGATATCAGGATTTGCTGGAACAAGACTCTCAGTTTTCACCTTTAAAACCTATAATTTGAAACGCAAGTCAATTTTAAACATATCCCCAACTATTGATTCCACAAAACACCTTCAAAGATTAATTTTACTTACTTTTCCATCAGGAGGGGAAATGACAGACTCGGTCCCTGAAGTTGATAAAATCTTCCCCAGCTCCCAATCCCCATTTGAAAGTTGAAACCAAGATTGAAGTTTCTGAAACAGTAAACTTAAACATAGGTAACAAGATTGATGAGTTGAAAGCTAATTAATCAACTTAAATCCTAATGGCTTCAGCATAATTTAGTAACAACCTCAATGTTACTATGCATCCTCTGCTGCAAAAGATTGGGCATAATCATAACAAAAACTAATCCCATTCATGCACAATACCTTTTTTGCAGCATAGGAACTGGTGTCAGCCCACCTGCGCTCCCTGTGAAATGTTGATACCAAGGGCAAAGGTGTGGGCACAGTATCCAAATCTTCATCACCCACAGAAGGTCTTTGTTCAACCAAGATGGCAGCTTGACTGTAAGGTGAATCCTCATTGACATCATTGCCAACACTATCCTCAGCTCCCTCGACAAGACCATTCTCTAGATCATTTTTTTCAGGAACACTCAAACAGGCTGTATTGCTATTTACCAAATTTCCGTTTTCTGATTGTTCTGATGTCGGCGAACCAACAAACCTAAAATCAACTGGCAACGATTTGATCGACTGGAAAGAAGGCAAGACCTGAGATTTTTTCTGCAGCATTTTCTCTGATCCTGACGATTGAGCTCCCACAGATGCAATGAGATAAAAGAACAATTAAAAAGGTAACTTTTTAGCTTTTCACTCTAAAAAAAAAGTCATATCACGAGACCCCACTTTGAACTTATTTGGTTACAGCTTAATGGAGGGGACCGTAGTTTTAGAAACCGACCCTAGTGCTCCCTCGATACTTAGTCACCACCATTGACAAGCTCAACACCTTAAGAATCTATTCAAGTACTTCGAAAGAAAAATCAAAATGAACCTTCCCTATCAGACACTTCTCACAAATCCCGAATTTAAAAATGGCTAATTTTTCATCTCTCACTGATCTTCAAATTCACCCCCAATCTTCAAACTCCAATTACTTGAAAACTCTTCTAGTTTCTGCAAACATTAAGCAACGTAACTAACTTTTACACCTTCCTTAACAAAAAAATTCACTTAAAAGGTTAAATCATATCTAAAAACAAAACAAAAAAAATTGTAAGACTTGACTTTTCTATGCTTTTAAGCAAGGTAACAAAATTTTAAAATATAATCAAAGTAATTAAAAAATGAGGACTTTGAGCAGTGAAGTTTGAATCTTTCTCCACTAGAGACCAAAAACAAAATAATAACCAAATCAAAGAACCCAGGTTTTCTCCATTTTCCTTCATTTTCTTCTACTTTCTCAAGAACCAAATAAAGTTTAAACACTTGAAAGCAAACAAAATGAGCTGAATCATAACCGATCTAATATGAAACTCGCATTTTCAACACTCATCAACATTAAAAGTTAAGAAAAGAAACAAGAAAAGAAAATTCAACTCCGAACTTAACAATTTAAAGAGAGAGAGAGAGAGAGAGAGAGAGAGAAAAGCTTCTCTTCACATACCTTGACAAAGTCTACAATGGGCTTTGCAGAGAATCAAAAACCCTTCTCAGTAAAGCAAATTAATTCAGAGCTGGAAGGTCGATCTCAAGAAAAAGCCTCACTAAATCAAGAAAAAAAAAGTGAAGTTGAAACAATGAAAAATGAAGCTCTCTTTTTCTGTAAAAAAGAAGAAGAAAAGGCTAACAGCGCAACAGCTCAAAAGCGGCGGCGGCAGCAACTATTGCTAGAGAGCGGTGGCGTGTCGTTTGGATTGCGAAAAGGTGAGGGAAAATTGGAATGAGAGGCAGAAGCAGGCAGGCTTGTGGAGAAGAAGCTGTTTTTTCTCTGCTTCACAAATAAAATAAAATAAAATAAAAACAATAAAGAGAAGGAAAGAAAGCTCTCTTTCTCTTTATTTTTCTTTCTGTTTTTAAAATTTTTATTTGATGTTTGAATTTTTGTAATTTTTTACGTACCAAACGAATTTAAGAGGTAGATCTTTAACGGCTCAGGTCGGTTCTTAAATTATCATTTTACCCTCCACTTTTTCATTATTACTGCCACGGGCGTTTTCTTTTGGCTTTTGAATTATGATTTATTTCAATTTAATTTTAGTTTTTAATATTATGATACAGACTTACAGAGTATTTTTTAAAAATATATATTTTATTTAAAAATAAAATAAAATAAAAATATCAAAATATTTAAAAAATATATTTTTTATATCAACATCTCAAAACCATTAAAAAATTAAAAAATATTAATTTGATATTTTTAAAAAATAATTTAAAAACAAAAGTTATTACACTCACAAATACTTCAATCTATCAATTAATATAAGTTGCTCCTTAATTTAAAATTAATTTTATTTTTTAAAATTTAATTAAAAACAAATTATTTGTTTCACAAGGAGAGTGAATTCTTAATTTTTTTAAACTGGATTGAAATTTAAAATTAATATTTAAGAAAATTAGGAGGGAGCAAAATCAACATTGTAATACCAACTACTTCAAATTTGATTGATGCTTATTTTTTAGAAAAAAAAATAACTAAAAAGATATTTTTTTAAGAAATTAGAACACAATATATTATTATTCGCAGATAAAAAAACTTACAATCAAAGTCATTAACCACACTTAATAATAAGTACAAATCGAGTGTATTTGAAATTATTGCGGAAATTATTTTTTTAAAGTAGTTTTTAATTATAAATATATTAAAATAATATTTTTATTTTTTTTTAATTTTAATATCAACACATTAAAATAATAAAAATAATATTATAAAATTAATAAAAAAATCAAAAATATAATTTAATCGTATAAATAAACAAACATTCTCCACGTGAACTCGATTCAACTAAATATTTAAAGTAGAGATCCTATCAACATGGATTCAAGATAATGCTTTGAAATAAATTTTTTATAAAATATATCAGAAAAATAACTATTATTTTTTTTAATTTTAATTCTTAATAATTTTTTAAATTGTTCGGTATGTTTGAAGTGATTACAGGTGAGGTTGTGGTTTTCAGCTAATTAATTTCTAAATCAATTTGACCACTCGGCCATGCTGGACAAAAACAAGGCCACCACCGACTAGGAGAAAAAAAAAACAATAACAAATCATTCAACGAGGATTTATTTCTTTTCTATTTTTTTATTT
>Ga0325414_1008092_pt1 | contig 11134 bp, 10 predicted proteins | sample PopdelMetagenome_8_FD_206183 | JGI IMG/M metagenome (GOLD analysis project Ga0325414, IMG submission 206183) | Populus deltoides microbial communities from Bellville, Georgia, United States - Leaf-PdKOR-R3 | ecosystem: Host-associated > Plants > Phyllosphere > Phylloplane/Leaf | place: USA...
TCAAGCTAGTTGTTTCTAAACTTTTATTCTTTTACTTTTTTGTTGTGATATTGTTTAGTTGGTCTAAAAGTCATATGAGATGATAATTATACTATTTATTTATGCTTTAAATAGTCATTTAATTTTTAAAAAAATTCAACCGACTTGCTAAAGAGATGATTGCATATGAAATACTTGTATTTTATAATCTTTAATTTCTAGTTAAGTACCCACACTGATATTTATTTAACACTTGTGCTCACAAAATTTGGTCAAACAAGTAACAATGTTAGCTTGGTTACCAAAATGCTGAAATTACATTTAACTCCCCGTCATTGTTCATATTTTTTTAGGGATAATTAATAACATATGAAATACATGTACCTTATTTATTTACAGTACTCAGTCAAGTGCTTTCATAATTAAGCTTATGTTACAAATTTGTTGGCAAGTTAGACGTTATCTCCAAAACAAGAGGAAGTGTTTGAAATAACCATAGTTTTTCTCATTTTCAATACTTTTATTACCTAATTAGGTGAGATTTAAAATATCATTAGATGCACACGAATAGAAAGAAGAAGAAGAAGAAGAAGAAGAAGGCAAATTAATGACTCCATTTATCTCTATTTAACTGAATAAGTCCTCAGTATATTCCTATATTTCCCATAGTCTTCTTCGATCTTCAGTTTATTATATCATTGCATAGCATGTAATTCTTGAATATGTCATTCTGCCAAATGTTTCCATCTTAATCAATAAAATTATATTTTTCATTTCAAACATGATATAATTACTTGAGTTTACTGAGCTAACTTACAAAACACGTAACCTAAATTATAAAATTATAATAATATTATAGAAAATAAATTAAAATAAATTATGAAACATAATTTTTAATAAACTTAATGTTGAATAATGTTGAATGATGAAATGAAAAAATATTAATTATAAAAATAAAAAAAACTCAAGTTAACCAAGATAATCCACAAAACCCGCGATATAAGTGATGACAATCAAATTAAAACCATTCTAATTTATCCATCCTCCATCATCATCATCATTTCTCGGTTAATTTCAAGGAAACACGTACACATGATTATTCATTTGATGACACTTAATGATGCAGTAGTAATATTTGATTCCATGGAAGGGAGCCTGAATCAATTTGTTTTTGTTTTTTTTGTTTTATCATGGGTGCAGTATCAATATGATACTAATAAAAAAAAAGTAAAAAGTAAATAAAAATAATTGCAGGTATTATAATGTCAGGCGACATGACTGCATGGTACTTACTGTAGTCAGAATGATAATCATTTCATACACCCTTTTGTAATATATATGCGTGGGATTGAACTTTCCCTGGTGAAAAAGCGTCTCATTCTCGCAAGAGAAAAGGAGATGACAGTATGACACACATTGCCTCATGCACTACGAATATTTATGCTGAATTTCAGTTATTTTTGGGAAAGAAAACACAAGGAAGAATGATAGAGGTTTTGATGATGGTCTTTTTCCATGTAACCCCATACACTACACCTCTCTCACCTTCTTTAATGATCTTCCTACATTTATTATTGGAAGGCGTGCTGATCCGTAGTCTAAAGGACTGCAGCTATGGTGATGGTGAAATTGTTTTGAACCCAATTCCTGCCATTATTGTTTACTAGCTAGTATATATATGTACCTTCACTTGTTACTGTATTTGATGTTATTGCTTCATGTCCTTGTTCACATTCAATTTCTAAGTTATTCATGATTAGCCGGTTTGACATTGATATTCAGCATGTTTTTCTATTAAATTTTGAATTTTTTTATATTTTAAATTGTTTTTTTAATGGTTTTGCATTGTTTTAATGTAAAAATATGAAAAAAAAATTAAAAAATATTATTTTAATATAATTTTAGACAAAAAAAAACACTACAAAAAACAACCTCTAACCTAGGTACCTAATGGGATATACAACAAACCAGCTGCTCTAATTATAGCTTGAGACTTGACTGAGAAAATTGGTGTTCATGATTCCATGCCAGAATCACATGCATCTACACAGAAAAAAAAGGCCATTCATAGAAATATGATTTGAATTAGACTGCACCTTGAATGTTGCCTGTAAAGATTATGAATTCTATTTGAAATGCTAGTGTGCTCTTATAGTACTGCAAAATTCATCAGATCTTCCTTAATTCAGAGTCTGGTTTCTTTGGCCATTTATATTATACGGCATGCTTGCTATTCATTAGAAAGGATTTTATAGCTTCGAGAATATTTCATCAAGGAGGGGGCTGAAGGAAAGATGCATGGAGGGAGAGATTTTATGATGTTCCCCCAATTAAAAGAGATTCAAACAGACTGCTCATGGTTATGTTCCAACTATTGCCCTAGCTAGAACATCCTTTTCAGCATTGAGAAGTCTCTGAAGGTTTAGTATTTGCAATGGAGCTGCGCGCGCGCGCGCACACACACACATATATATCTAGACACTGATCACTATCAAATGTTATTATGATCAGGTTGTACTAGCTAACTGAGAGTAATTGTTTTTACTTGAACATTAGTACGCAACTCAGGGCGGTCCCCTGGCTAGCTAGACAGTCCGCAAGGCTATGGTAAGCCAGTTTAGATGCTTAAGTTCCTGGAATTCTTGCAGAGGATATGATCTTAAGATAAAGGTAATATATAGAAGCACTAATGGAAAGATTGTGACATAAAGATAGATCCTAGTAGGCTAAGATATGAACACCTCTTTTTAACTTGCATGTATGGCCATGCATTATTTCCCTTCGCTTGGCCCCATTGAACTTGAACTTGAAGGGTTCAAAGACATTTACAATTTCGCCCATAACAGAACCCTTAAGTACGAAGAACATTTATCTTGTGGCCTGGTAAAAGAGGAGGATCATATATCATCATTAAAAGAATAACCTAACCTCCCCCATGCATGAGCTCAAAATCACATACACCACATCATTTTATGACTTTCATTCATTCATTCAGAAGCCTCACTCACTCCTTCCTTCCTTTCCAATATATCACTTCATGCCTCATTTTCTACATTTCATACTCTCTCTCTCTCTCTCTCTCTCTCTCAAGGAAGCTGGCTGGCTAGCTTTAATTATATCATACCTCATCATGCCTTTTGATCCAAGTAATTCCACTGATACCCCCACCCCCCTTTTTTTTTCTTTTTTCTAAGCTCTTATTTGTCCCTTCTCTTCATATGAACACTTCACTGTCAACTTCAGTCCTTCTCTATCAGATATTTCTCTGATATCCTCTCTTCCATCTCTTCATCCCCATGTGCATCTTAGCCCTCTCTTGGAAAGTCCCTTTTTATAGCCCACAAGGCCATATAATCCCCCACCCCAGCCTCTTAACAATTTCATGCACAACTCTCTCTCCCACACACGCCTACCCCACCTCTAATTATATCTCTTACTCTTTCTCTCTTCTAGCTTTTTTGTTCTCTTCCCCTTGTTTTTTTTCTGATTTCTCAATCCATCATGGAACCTCAACAACAACAACACCAAAACCAACAACAACCAAATGAGGATAATAATGGTGGTGCCAAAGGAAACTTTATTTGCAGGCAAACCAGTACAAGGTGGACTCCCACTTCTGACCAGATAAGAATATTGAAGGAACTGTACTACATCAAAGGTGTTAGGTCCCCAAATGGAGCTGAGATTCAGCAGATCTCTGCTAGGCTTAGAAAGTACGGCAAGATTGAAGGCAAGAATGTCTTTTATTGGTTTCAGAACCATAAAGCTCGTGAGAGGCAGAAGAAAAGGTTCACCAATGAAGTCCCCACGCAACAAAGAACTACCTTGAAACCTGAAGATTATTACTCTTACAAGTACTCCGGTAGCAATAATAATCCTGGTTGTTATTTCCCTCTCTAACTTGTATCTTTTTTCTTTTCGTTGCGGTGCTATTTTGGCTAGCTAGCTAGACTTGAGTTTTTGTTTATTTTATGCGTCTTGTGTTGACAATAATTTGCAGGGTTTTCTTCTGCTTCTTCATCTTCACATACTGGTGCGGTTACTGTTGGGCAAGCAGATAACTATGGATATGGATCTGTAACCATGCAAGAGAAAAAAAATTGGGTAAGAAATGATGACCCAGAAAATGTTAGTGACTTTATGCCTCTGATAAGATCTTTCGATAATGCTGAAGTTGGTGTACTTGCATATGCTTTTGCTAGTAAGTATTAAAATGGCAAGAAATCAACATAAAAGTTACACCCATGTGGAATACTGTATGTTGTGTGAATTTTTAGGTACCTTTATACTAACATCCACTCAGATCTTGCCTTAATACTCCAATCACAAAGGCAGAGACGAAATAGAAAGATTTTTGCTTTAAAAAAGTTTCTTAATAACATCTACAGAAAGGGCAGAAACTTTTCTGGCTTCCTTGCGAAATAATTGGAACAGCACAGTTCCTTTTTCTTTGAATTAAGCATGCCATTTTCCTCTCCAATAAACAGGACTTGGGACAAAAAACACAAGACTAGAAAAGGACTGCAAAAATACTCTCTCTTTTTTTTTTTCCCTCTCAAATGGCTTTAATTTCTCCTAATTAATCCTTTTTTTATTTGCTTCATCAGGACTGTTCAGTACCAGCTGGTGGTGAGTCCATGAACAACATTAACTATGGATCACGGGGTGGCATTAACCCTTACAGTTCTTCCTATACTGTATTTGATCAAGACCAGGAAGCCGCTGAAAAGATTGAGACTCTTCCTCTATTTCCCATGCATGGCGAGGACATCAGTACCTCTTTCAACATCAACAACATTAACCCAGACTTTTATTACAGTAGCTGGTATGGCTCTGATGATTATGGCAATGCCACTACTTCTCGTACTTCCTTGGAGCTTAGCCTCTACTCCTACAATGGCCAGCAACAAGATTATTAAAGTCTCTGAACATCATCCATCTTTAGTTTGCTGCCTCAAGTAATCCTAGTCTTCTTATGATATTCCACTTAGGTACCACCACTGATTAATTAGTAGTATTTTACGTGCTTCCTACAGTGTCTTCTTGCTGGGCACTTGTTTATTGAATGCTTGTAGTATTTGTGAACTTAACACTTGTCATGCAAAGTACTTAATTAGTAGGTGATTGTGTTGCTTTATTGATTTTTCCAATAATGTTTTATACTATGGTAATTTAGTACTACTAATACTATATAATAACGTCTAACCTTAGTTTAACACACCACAATTGTCTCTCTTCAAGAAAACCCAAAAGTTTCAACTACCAGCAAAGAACAACAAGATCATGATTCATGATCATATGGCGGTGTTCTAGGCAGCTGCAAGGAGAGAGTTTGGAATGTGATTTATGGACAGTGGGACCCTTGACTTGAAATGATTGGTTAAGCGAAGTTAGTGTTGGTGCACCCTACGCTACAGTAGTGCTTGAGCTAGGGTTTTTCTGGGTATCATATCATGTCGTGCTGCTGTGTACAGAAGGAAAAGATTTGGCAATGATATGATGTGGGTATAATGATTGAACTAATTAATAAGCGACAACGTAATCCATTTATATTAGTTTTAAAATACGGTAGGGTTTGTTTGAAAGTGTTGTATATAAAAATTGTTTTCTTCTCTATTTCCTTTTCTTTTCCCTCTTGATAGTTTCCATCATTTAATCTCTTTCTTGAACGTCCTTTCCAAACCACACCAATCCATCTGTAAAGAGTCTTTAACTCCATGACTAGCACTTGCCATTGAGTTCTAGCTAGAAATTGAGTTCTACCATGAAATCGGGTGCGTTTATAGGCACAATCTTTTTTGTTATAGTTTCTATGTTCCATATATAAAAGCCCCATTGAGCGTCTCACATCTAAATTTTCACAGAGGGGCAGCGACAAATCCACAAATTCGGGGTTCTATTCAAAATCTTGAAAACAATTTAATGTTAAAAAAAGAATAAGTTCTCAAGATATGTTCAGTAACAAAAAAATAAAATATTAATTTTATTTCATTTAAATTAAAAATTAGCGTGAAAGAGTACTACACTGTAAACTATTTTTTTATGTATTATATTTATAATACTAAATTAATAAAACTAACTAAATATGAAAATATAAAAAATAATAATTTTAATCATGTATATTGCTAAAAGTGCTTGCATATAAAAGAAAAAAAATGGTATTATTCATGTTTTTTCTTCAATTGGAAAACGATAGAAAACTTGTATTGGAAAATTGTGAAAAACCTCTTAAATGTTTTTCAAACTCGAAGCAAATTTGGGATTGAGAATATTGTATTTTAATAGAAAGTTCATTTTTTCCTTTCTTGACTTTAATTTGTTTTTTATTAAAAAAAAAGGTATTACTCTATTTCTGAACAACTCTTATCACTACTAGAATATTGAAAAACAATAAAAGAAATGCCAACGAAAAATATTTCATCACTATTCATCAGAAATTTTGTTGACATGGTTGAAGTGTAAATTTCCTGTTGAAAATTCCATTAGTAGTTTTAATATGATTTAAGACTTGATAGTTCCTCTTCTCTCCCCTATTTATTCTTTTATTCATTAAAATAGTAGCAGAAATAGCTAGACGCCGTTACTCACAAATCAACTCAAATTTAGATAAGTAAATAATATCTATAATGAGTTACTAATTTTTAAAATTTTAAAACTAATTAATGTATAAAATCAATTAAGAAAATTTTTTGATGAGATGAGAGCAATGAAGTGCTTGTCAAAAGAGTGTGAAAACCACAATGCAACTAGTCTTATATTATTGTAAACTCGGATTCTTTTATTTCTTTATCTTATTTTTGTTCAAATCAACTAATACTATATTATTGTATACTCGTATTCTATTATAGGTTACATGATTTGTGTTACAATGCCAACAAATAAGTAATTTGAAAAGCTAAATTTGATGACCTTGAGAAGTGAAAAAGATCTAAAGTGAGACATGTTATAAAGAGTAATTAGGTATTATTTCAACAATTTATGGAATCATACAGTTTTAGAAGACATTCCCAATCTAGTATATAAAATACAAATTAAAAATCTCATGGTCTGATGAGCGAGCTCACCAGATAAATGATTTTGTTTGTCAATCATGCAAGCACCTAGTAAGAGATTGTTTTAATATTTTTTTTCTTGAAGTTGCATTTAAGTGTTTATATGTGAGACTTTCAATAAACTACTTTATCTGCAGGAAAAATAGCTTGGGGACTCGTATTAAAAGGGCGGGTATGAGGAAAAGTTTATCAATACAAGAGCGAAAGTATTCGTTGTAAATCTCTTTATAGTTATCATCGTTGTAATAATGTTTATTTTTATCATTAATATGAAATGTAATTGAATTTTTTTATCATATAAAGGAACTGATATAAAGTTTTTTTTTTGTAAGAGACATATAACGCCAGCATTACTGTAACATTTAGCGAAGATACTTTCACTCATCTTCCTCACGGTCCTTAACTGTGATTGGAGGGTGCTGCAAGTGATGAATCGAATACAAATCAGGTTTATGATATGTCCATAGTATCGACCTGAGAAACGAGGGTGGGCCGAATTGTTTCAACTATAGGCATATTACATTTCAGCTCAAGCAATGCGTTATAGAACTTTGATGAAATGATCTGGAAAAGGGTTCAAGAACAATTGTTTATTAAGATGCAAAACATGGGAACAAAAATCAAAGAAGAACTAATAGCAGAAATGAGAGCAGAACTTAAACATGAAACTATGATGTATTTTGCTAAGATGAGTGCAAATATAGGTATACATTCTCTGCTCTTTTTTTAACCTTCTGGTTTAGTATCTTAGAAATTTTAATGAAATGTGAGCTTTATATAAGTACATTTTATTTTGAATATGTGTTTTTATTATGTGAATTGTGGTTGTTGTTCATTAATTGATTGATTGATTGTTGTTGTGTATTTATATGAGAATTATAGGCTTGAGGATTATAACAACTAACCATAGAATTTTTGTGAAAACTCCCACAGATTCACTGATGGAAAGGCAATTTAATTATTAATTTCATCAGCAATTTCACTGGAATCTTTGCATCCATTCTGAAACTTGTGACAAAATTTATAGATTTTTTAGAATTTATCGACGAAATAGGCGACAAGCAATTTTGTTGGCAAACTAGTTGCCTACGGAAAATGGATGGTAAAATATGATTACTTAGCATGAATATTTCTTCATCATTTGACATTGCTGACAGAAATACCAATAAAAATAAAATCCTTAATGATGTACTTTCCAACAATGGTTTCTCATTGATAATTCCATCGACAACTAAAATATCGATAATGTTTGCATAAACACTAATGGAATGATGTATTTTCAAACAATGGTTTCTCATCGATAATTCCATCGACAACTAAAATATCGATAATGTTTGCTTAAACGCTAACGAAATATTCTGTCGGTATTTATTTTTTAATTTTCTGATTATGTGTATATTTCCTACTTATAGTTGACTCTATCTTGTCCTTCTTACTATAAGGAATATATATTTAGTTATATTATTCATATAGAAATAAGAGTTTTTGTATTAGAGGATTTGAATATACAAACTTCAATTTATGAAGTCTTGGTATTGAATCATCAACTACGATCGATACCAATTAATTTTTTTTTTATTTACAAAAATAAAGTATTTGTCGATCCTTTTGGATCCTTACAATTAGTCATATAGATATTAAATAAAATAATAATAAATATAAATGATATTAGTTTGATGAAAATCTATATTTATAAGAAAGAGACCATGTCTAATTGCTTGGTTATAATATTAATGTAGGTGGCAGCAGTCTAATTGCATTAATTTCCCATCATGGTGTTGTCTCTAGAATACAATAAATATATAATTAAGCTCCAAGAAAAGATCAGTTGGACTAATGGGCTTAAATGGAAGTAACATTCAACGCTAACGCTAGCTAGCTAGGACAAAGGTGCTAAAATTTGTTATCGTAGAGTTACATTGTTCCTTCTTTATTGTCATTTTTGTTTCTATAGCTTTCATTAGACTTTGATTTGGTATAGAGAAAAATATTTTTTTTTATTATCAGTTTTATTTTTACGAAGAAAAATTTAAAAATATGTTTATTTTTTGAAAAGAAAACATTTTTTCAATAAAAAATACATCAAGATTATAATTATTTTTCATAAATAAAAACTATAATTTATAATAGTCATCTTAATATTTGTACTCATGGTAATCTAATTTTAAAATATTAATTTTGTTTCATTCAAATTAAAAACCATCATGAAAAAACTATTTTGGTAAATAAACAAATATTATATTTATAATAAAAATTAAATTTATGCCACTATCTATATATGAAAATATAAAAAAATTAATTTAAATTTTTACATTGCTAAAAAGTTCTTTTATATAAAAGAAAAAAAATGTATTGTTTATATTATTATTATTTTTTTGGAAACACTAGAAAACATGAACTGAAAAATTATGAAAAGCCTTTAAAATGTATTTTTCAAACTCGGTACAAGTTTAAAAAATTAAAACCTAGTTTTTTTAATTTTCTAGACGGAGAAATATATATATATTCTTAATCGCCATCTTGCAAACTTTTTATAATCAATAAATTATATATGATCTCATTAAAAAAAAAATACATAATACATAATCACACGTGGGAATCAAACATTAACAAAATTTGTTGAGTTTTTCATAAATTACAAGTGGGGATTAGTTGAATGAGAATTGGGTAGTAAAAATTGCAAGAATTTGTAGTTTAGAGACCTGGTTCAATTCAATAATTGGGGGCCTGAATAAAAGTGCACGGTTTGCAAGTTCTCCTCCATATGGGACCCATCACCCTAGCATAAATCCTATCCTAGCTCTACCTCTACACACATGCAAGCATAGAGACAAAGACTAATGAATACCGTACTGTGAGTTCTGTTCCAGAACGGCTATAGTGTACAAAAGCTATCTGCCATTCATACGTAGAGGAGCCATAGACCAAGCTGTAAGGAAAAAGAAAAGGAAATACCCCATTGAAGAAGAGCTATTTTGAGGACTAGCTAAGTCTCGGGTGGTTGTGTATCTGTGATATATAGAACTGTATTGTAAACTTGAGTGACAGGTTTCTGAGGTTTTAAGGTCACTGTTTGGACTACAGAAATCGAACAAAATAGGGCTTGCAGATCACTTCACCTAGAGCCCTCAATACTGCTAGCTAGCTAGTTCCATTACAAGCTTTGAGCGAATAGTGGATAACATATGCAGTCGTCGTAGAAGAGAGAATATATTTTGAAGTTTGAACCCACGTCGTAAATACCACAACTTTATTTTGGGTTAAATTAGAGATTAAACACAACCTGTTAATTATTGGCTATTGCTTTAAAATATAACCGACGCGCGCAGTTCTTAGCTAAGGAAACTCTCTCAACTATTCTTATTGTTAACTCCGAATAAATGGATATTGTAGGCGAAGTGTATCTTTACACAGATCTTAAAGGATCCTCTAATATCTGTGTTAGAGGTGGTGAAACTTAGATTACTGAAAAAAGTCTCCGTCGAAAAGATTTTGGACGGATGCTTTCCTTTATTTGGTTTGACATATTTTTACACTTTATGGCTTGGGATGACCCCTATGTTATTCAGGGCCTTCAACTTTTGAAAGATGAGGAGAACAGAAGTCTCAATGAGGAAACTATAGACAATGCTTCTATTCCTGGTGGATAGATATAAAAAGATTTAGTTGTAGATCCAAGATCTTTAGAGCTTTCTGAACCTTCTAATACGTAATGCCCCGAACCAGTAAGGTGAGGCATGGCATACATCACAACTTTCAGCCAATTTCATGACAAGTATACGTCCAAACGTTAGTTTCTAGTTGGTTTCCTTTCCTTTTTTAACACAAACTAGTAATTTGGTTCTAAGTTTTTCCACTGTACGTGCTCGCCATTCATGAATTGCCTTGCATATACGAGATCCATGAGTTGATGCTCTGCAACAGGAGCAATCATCTCACCTTTTCAACATGCTGCATATGTGTGAGACTTAGTTCTAAATCATGGGAGAGATGCAATGCGACTTTAGCAGATAAACATTAGTAGTATACCCGCATCTCTTCATTTCAACTGATTGTTTAACAAAGCTAAGGCTAGAGATTATTAGTTCACAAATTTCAGTGCT
>Ga0325414_1008093_pt1 | contig 11133 bp, 5 predicted proteins | sample PopdelMetagenome_8_FD_206183 | JGI IMG/M metagenome (GOLD analysis project Ga0325414, IMG submission 206183) | Populus deltoides microbial communities from Bellville, Georgia, United States - Leaf-PdKOR-R3 | ecosystem: Host-associated > Plants > Phyllosphere > Phylloplane/Leaf | place: USA...
AATTTTGTAAACGTACGTTTTGCATGTCTAATTGAAGGATACATAGCCCTCAAGTTCCTATAAGATGTGCATACATATTTGTAAAAGAGAGAAGAAGGAAAGGTCCATATATGCCATCAATTTCTTTCGAGAAAAAGAAAAAAAGATCACAAAATAAAAAAATAATAATAATAATCTCTAAGCTATTATGAAAGATGAAAGACTGTGCATGTCTATTAATGTCGTGGGCAAGTGCGCACGGTGACTTCTAAGAGCACATTGTTTAGTGGTGTATGGAGTACGATAGCCTGTTTTTGTTGTTTTTTAAAAGTATTTTTTATTTAAAAATATATTAAAATAATATATTTTTTAATTTTTAATATTTACTTGACACATTAAAATAATTAAAAAACATATAAAAAAATTAATTTTTTAAAACAAAAAATAAACATTCCGTTTTCCATTTGATAAAGGTTAACAGAGATGAGCTTCTGTCTGTCGGCATGCTAAATTATAGTTTTAGGTTTATCACTTGTCTGTGTGTAGGGTATAATTATACGACGACGTACATTGGTGCTAGTATCAATATTTTCTTATTTAGTGCCTACGACGTTCAAATTCCTGGAGCACTTTCCATGCAACTTGCCATGACTTCTGCATTTTATGGATCCCACTCATAGTAGCCTTGATACTTACTAGGCATGGCTCAGGTAAAGTATGATTATATTCTCTACATTATAATTTCGAGTTTGAATTTAAGAGGAGAAGTCATGAGAAATTAACAAGTTTTTCTTTATAATAAAGGGTAAAATGCATTAAGATCTTATGCTAGGGTTTGCCTGGGGCAGATTATACCTTTGAAAAGTTCGAAGAAAAACCTTCAAGTCTCCATCCATCCATCCATCCCTTTTATATATATATATATATATATATCAATGGTTTGAAGAAATTCAATGCCACGTTCTTATAATAATATATATAAAGTAATTATTATTTTAATCTAAATTAATTAATGCAGTAATGCACCTACATGATAATGTTGACTGACAAGCTTGAAAAGCCCCACAACATATATTAGGCTGCGGATTAGGCATGAATTGAAATCTTGACAAATGAAAAGTTAGTCAAGACAAGATCACAAAAGGATTGTAGTGGGTTAGCCTCTAAAAGCAGCCAATTAATTTAGCGTTAGTGCTAGCTAATTAAGTTATAAAATGAAATTTGGTTATAAAAAAAGTTAGGTTCCAATTCATTGACAAGAGAGTTAAATGTTCATCTCTTAATATTTTTAACCCTTCATTTTCTTATTTGATAGTAATTTTTATTTGTCATGGGAGAAATTTAACGGGTTAGGTGGTGTGTGTTTGGTGTTGTGTATGCTTCAATTGTTTTTCGCTTGAAAATAAATTAAAATAATTTTTTTAGTATTTTTAATATCAATACATCAAAACTATATATATAAAAAACATTACTTCAATGTTTTTTTTTTTAGTGAAATCACTTTTAAAATACATCAAAAGGAAGAAATCAGAACACTCTCAAACATCTTAAGAGATGTTTAAATTAAGTTTTGTAACTTGAGTTTTTTTTTTTTCCCAACTCTTCATCTTTTTTTCTCTACGTGTAATCTTTGGTCTCATTTGTATATATTTTATATTATTTTATATTATTATCTAATTTAAAATTTGATTTAATTATTTTTATACACTTATTAAACATCAATTACCAGATTTAATAGTTTTATAGATGAAAATTTATGTCGGTATTTACACTAACATTCTATTTGTGATTATTTTACCAATGGAATCACAGATAGAAACCGTCCATAAAAAAAAACACTCGTCAACAAGTTCTGGTCTATCAGTAAGTTCGTCGTTAATAAAGTTACCGATGGCTTTATAAATAGACCACGCGCGCCAAAAAAAAATTAACCACTTCAATTTGTCAGTAATTCTCTTGGTACTATTTAGCATGTCGTCAACAGGATAACCGTAGGTAATTTTTTTGGTGAGTTGCAGTGGCATTTATAGTAATTCTATTCCAACTCTCTGGAATATACCGACAGAATTATTCCGTCGGTGATTTAATAGTTGCAGTGGCATTTTCCATAATTCTTTTTCAACTCTATAGAATATACCGACGGAAGCATTTCATCAGTAACCCCGTCAGTAATAATTTAAAAATTGTTTTTTAAAAAAATCTATTGAACAAAAATAGAAAATAATTTTTAAAAAATTAAATTAATATAAAATTCAAATATTTAAAAATAAATGATTTTAATATAAAAATCAAATATTTATTACAAATTTATACGTTCAAATACAATGAAATTAGAATAGAGGCGGCGCTGGAGGAGGAGGAGGAGCTAGTCATCCTCGGGACCATGGGGCCAATAAAGGGGTGCATATATACCACCCATCTGTGCTCTCATATCCATAACCATTCAGCAGAGTTCTTAATAATTCGTAGAGAGTCGTTCATATTTTTCATTGAGATGGTTCGTATATTATTACACTCCTTGATCTAACAAGGTCGTGAACTCCGGTGACTGAGTGCTCGAGACCGATTGCGAGCACCCAATGGTTGAAACACTATGGGTCGTATGCAAGCTCTTAGCTATAGTGTTAAAGAGTTCGTACACCCAATTTTTATTAGGTCCACTAGACGATCATGCCTTCAACCATAAAACCGGATTGAAATCCAAGTGGGTTAAAGGATTGTCCCCATATTTCTCCTTCAACCGGATGTTATATGTCTCCTGAAAATAAAAATAAATCATCAAATTCAAGTAAATAATAACTTAAGAAAAAATTATTGAAAACCAACTTACTACAAAGTGTTGAACTCAGCTGTCGACGAATTGTTGCACCTCTTTTTGGCTATCATCATTTCCATAAAAAGCTTCATTGGGCTTGACCAAGATCCGTAGCCTGCAAGATAAAAATTTTGTCAGTTAAATATATTTATAAATAACAACAAATTAAAAAAAATATATGTAATTAAAATAAATCTTACCATCTGTTTCACATGTGAAACGAACATCATGGAGTTGTAGGTGTGCATAGTAACGAAACCGTGAATTTTTTAGCTTTAGTTCCCAGCACCGGACTATGATCATCATGTGAAACACTCAGACATCATATGCTGAATGTATTCTACCCATATAATCTCCTGAAATCCTTCCAAACCGTCACGTCATTCCAACTTGGTAGACACTTTTTTTGGCATGTTTTTTAGATTTTTTTATGCCTCGTACCAAAAATCACACAACCTATATGATACAAACAAATTATCTATAAGTAAATGACAAATAAAATTTTAATATTTGGAATAAAAAAATTATCCTAATTTCAATGTTACCTAGTTGTAACGTGATTCTCTAAAACCCTCCTCATAACATTATCATTTGCTCTATCCCACTCAAATTTTGTCTTACAGTAAAAAATTATAAAAAGAAAAATTTCAGTAATTTTAATAAAGTAAACGAATTAACATAATAAATAGTAAAATTTTAAGTTAATACTAACCTTAAATCTTGAAAACCATGCATTGACCTATGGTTTCTATTCAGGATGTTTGGAAACCTAGCTTCATTAAAATAATAAAATTTTCATCGATGATTTAAATGTCGATGTAATTATTCGGGCAACCTCAATGTTTGTGAACCTGAAATTGGATAAATTTAATAAAATATTATTTGTTAATAAATTGTTAAACATAAACCAAAGCAAAACAAAATTATATTAAAAGAGCATCCTTCCATTGCGCCTCGTACATGTGGGTGAATGGATCCCGCTATAAAGGGTCATGAGTTGATGCATGTGCCTCAGATGCCTCTTCTTAGTCGACACTTAATGACTTGTGGTTGTCATTATCATTGCTAGAAGAACTAGCAACAATCTTGTGCTCACGACGTGTAGTTGATTTTTTCCTAGGCATCTACACAAATTTACAAGAAAAAAAATTGGAAGCACCTCCTCTATACAAGAACCTGCTCAAAAAATTTTAATTTTACAAATAGACAACATATATGCCATAAACCAATTCATTTTATTCTATTTCTACTAACATTTTTTATAATTCAATTCCGTAGAAAATTCTCATTTTCTACGTGATAATATTTTTAATCCTAAATTTATAAGAATTTATTTTAAATGGAATACATACAACATAATAATTAAAATAAATCCTATACATTTAATTAAATATTAACAAAAAATTAAACAAAGAAAATAACTAAAATTCAAAAAAATAATGAAAACATTATTTCAATAACAACTACAATTCAACATAATTATTTCTAAGTGCTAATACTTGTGATCCTAAATTCATAAAAAAAAAATTATTCTAAATGAAATACAATACAAAATAATACTTAAATTTAATCCTATATATTTAATTGAAGTTGAACAACAAATTTGAAAATAATAACTAAAATTCAACAAAATAATGAAATTATTGCAATAACAACTAAAATTCAACACAACTATTACTTCATAAAATTATAAAGAACAAATAATTGAACAAATAATGGTGTGCTTAATTTCTTATCTTAATGAAGAAATTATGCAAAAACAAATACGGAATGAAAACTTCTTATCTTAATGGCATGCGTAATTTCGGAGTTGAACTAGGTGTGATATAAAAACAAAAACAAAAATACATTGTTAAAAAACCTCAAGAAATAAAAAAGAAAAATGAGAAGAAATTACTTCAAAAAATTTACTCGCAAATACTTGTTGGTGTTGAGAGAAAGAAAGCTTGATTTCTAGCCTTGATGTTTGAAAGACAGAATAGAATAGCAAACTAGAAAGGAGAGAATAAGAGAGAAAACTAAGTTTTTAAGCCAAGAGAAAAAACTAAAGATTTGTTGCCTTCATGGAGCTCTTATATTAAGTTTTACTAGGAGTGAGCAAAAAAATTAAAAAATCAATTAAACCGAGAAAACCATAAAAAAATAACCGAAAAAACCAAACCGTGAAAAAATTAAACCGATTAGAATTTTGAAAAAAATTATCGGTTCGTTTTTCAGTTTTATAAGCCTGAAACCGAAAAAATCAAATCGAACCCAACCCAAACCAAGTCAAACTAAAAACACTGAGCCAAATCGGTCTGAACGAGTTTTTTATTGTAAAAAAACCGAACCGAAATTGATCGGTTTGAACCGATTTTGGTTCGGTTTTGTTTTTTTTAATCGGTTTGGTTACTTTTTTTTGATAAAAACCAAACCGAAAATGATCACCCCTAGGTTTTACAGACAAAATTATCGACGACCAATTAAATATTATTAATTTAAAATATTATATCAGTGATTTCGTCTCTAAAATCTCTTTGAAATTTTTTATTTGCACTAAAAATTACACAAAAGCACTCCAGATTTTTTTATTCTGTCTGTAATTCCGTCGATATTATAGAAAATAGTCAACAGTCAGAACTGTGTAGTTCAGTCAAAAATGCTTTAATGACTAACGCATTAAAATTCGCATTTCATTAGTGATTTTGTTAGGAAACCTGTTAAAACATGCACCTCAGTCAGTAAAACCATTAAGTGTTAGCGCGTTGAAATTCGCATTTCATTAGTGATTCCATTGGAAATATTAAAAACTTTAATTGGCATGATCAACTTGTGAAGGGGAACAATTTTCATTGCCTCTAAAATATACTGACGGACACGGCCTATCGGTATACCCGTGTGTAATTAGTTACATAAATAGTGCAGGGAGAAGGGGAACGGTTCTCATTGCCTCAAGAATAATTCTCATCGACTTGTGAAGGGGAACAATTCTCATTGCCTCTAGAATATATTGACGGACACAACCTATTGATATACCCATGTGTAATTAGTTATATAAATAGTACAGGGAGAAGGGGAACAATTTCTGATCGCCTCTGGAATATACCGATGGAAATAGCCTATCAATATACCCGTGTGTAATTAGTTCCATGAATAATGACAGGGACAAGGAGAACAGTTCTCATCGCCCATGGAATATACCAACGAAAATAGCCCATCAATATACCTGTTTGTAATGAACAAATTGTCGGTATTTTTATCGGTATGAAATAGTGTCTGATGCCAAATTATATTTGTATTCCCTATCTATCCATCCTGTAAATACTTAAATTGATAGCTGCACGCACAACACAATAACACTAATTCACATAACAATAGTAAAATAAATATTTCTTTATAGAGAATTTCATCAATAAATATTACATTATAGTTTATGGCATTACACTTTCGTGTTTTGCAAATTAGTCAAAGTTTTCTTCTTCTTCAATTGATTCATTGTCAACTCCATCACAATTTTTTACGTTGATTTCAACACTATCATCATCTTTATCGACTTGTGCATGTCCGTTGGAGATCAAAACAACATTCAACTCCTCAACATCGATAAAAATATTCTTTAGGATGTGAAAAATTAAATTTTCTTCTGAGTCAATCGATGGAGCAACTCGATATGGATCAACTAACTCATTAACTTGAAAGACATCATCTCTCATATTTGATTCATCATTCCCATCCTGAACAACCTCGACATGACCCTTGGGTTTGGTTTTCAATACGGATAATCAATCAACTCTTGAACGATCCTTTCTAAAGGAAGGAGTAAATATGTAATAAACTTACTGGCATTGCTTTACAAAAATAAAGACATCGTTGACGTTGCGGAGTCTAGCTTTTGAATTAATTTTGAATAAACTATGATGGGGGATCTACTCTAATTTCTCTTTCAATGGTGTCATACTAATAACATTTGAATAAAAATACTTTATTATGCTCGTTATGATACTACAATTCAATTACTTCTTCTAATTTTCCATAATAGTCAACTTCCAACTCATTAGAAATTGATCCCTTAACACAAACCCCGTTGTTATATGTCTTTCTACCCTACCCATATTCTTCAGTATAAAACATGTGTCTATTGATGAAATACAATTGTAGCACTTCACATTTCTTTTAGGACCGCGACTTAGTAAAGACAAAGTAACACTAACATTCCTTCCAAATTTATAAACCTAGTACATGAAGTACAACCATGAATAGTTAGTGAGAAATGTGTAATGAAATTAAGTATCATGATATATAATAATAATTAAACCATAAATATATGGGCAAATGCACCATAAAGTCAAAAAAACGACGAAATGAATATCATATAAAGTTTGCATATTATCTGGACGATATTTGTTTCAAGCCTCTCAATGTGTTATGTATACAACTTGTTGGAACATATATCTCTAAACAAATGAATATTCTCCATGAGTGCATCTCATATCTTATTTGGAGATAAATTCCGATAAGCAAATGGAATGAGTGTTTGCATAAACATGTGGCAATTATGGCTCTTCATTCTATATAATTTGCAATCCTCCAAATTAACCAACTTTGATAAGTTTGAGGCATATCCATCAGGAAAACAAAGACTCTTAAGTCATTGGTAGACAAGTAATTGTGCATTTTTATCTAAGGCGAAGCTTGCTTTGGGTTTTATGACTCGTGACCCAACATAAACCAACTCCATATTTTTATGGTGACAAAACAAAGGTATATCCATTCTAGCCTCGATATTGTCTTTTGTTTTCCCCTTCACATCCATAACCGTGTTGAAAATGTTCTCAAAAACTTTCTTTTTTATGTGCATGACGTCAAGGTTATGGCAGAGAAGATTAGTCTTCCAATAAGAAAACTCCTAGAAAATACTTTGTTTTACCTAATTATAGGTCAAACCAAAACTATGAAACTTTTTCTTACCGGATTGAAAACCAAACACAATGTCACCGTGGTACTCTAACACCACGTCATACAATTCTTCACCCAAAAGATATGGCAGTGCACTTCCATTTCAACTTTGTCAACAAATAAGTCATTTATGTTCTTTCTATACTTGTGATCTATTGGCAAGAATCGTCAGTAGCAGTAAAAAGAAAGATGTTTTACTGTTGTTTATTAGTGTGAATGCCTTGTTATTTTCCATGCAGTATGAGCATGCTAGTTTTTCATGCATGCTCCAACCAGAAACCATTCCATAAGATGAAAAATCATTGATAGTCCACATTAAAGTTGTCTTTATTTGAAAATTCTATTTTGTCGATACATTATAAGTCAAAGCCTCGGATGACCACAACTATGTCAACTCATCAATCAACGGTCAAAGATAAACATCCATATTCTAACCTAGACTAGGTGTTTCCATGCTTCACCATTAAAAGGGTGCATCATCACTCCAGCCACCGCATCATATGATTGGTGTCATGTCATGTGCTCAGTAGTCTTTGATAACATGAATAACCTTTGCAATCTAGGTATGATTGGAAAGTAACTAAGTTTTTGTTATATGCAACAAGAGTCTTTCCCTTGTCAGTTCTAGGTTTATAACGAGAATGCCCACATGTCCTACACTCGATCAGCTCTGTATTTTCAAGGTAGTACAGCATGCAAAAGTTTGGACACATGTTAATTTTTTGGTATCCTAGACCGAGGGGTTTCATCATGGACTTAACAGCATAGAAGTTCTCTTTCAGTCTGTTCTTTCAAGGTAAAATGTTTCTCGCCTATTTGATAATTCTGTCATAATTGGCCTTACTCAACTCATGATCCGACTTAATGGTGAACACCTATGCAATGACCGATAATTTATTATGATTTATGCAACCATCCCATAATGGTTAATTAGAATCTTCTAAAAGATCAAAAAAACTTGGTTGCATCTACGTTAGGTTCTTCATCTATGATTGAACATTGACCGACATGACTCTGATTCATTCTCATCACATCCATAATCATATTCTTATAAGGATTACTATTGTCTTCTACAACTCCATGCACGTTGCTAGCACTAGAAGTTGACCCAACCATCCTTTCACGGACAAATTGTATTGTTGGTCTACTTTCGTTAGTAACTTCGCCTGTAAAAACTTACATGTCATCGTACTGGTTGACTTTTTTTTATTATTCTTTCTATTCTCACTGTAATTCTCTCGGTATATACCGATGACATATTATCATTGGTGTTTACTGACAAATTTAGCGATGGAAAAATTTAGTCGGTAAATGTCACTGTAATATATATATCGACATAAAATTTTTGTCGGTGTTTCGTATTTGTTAATTTTCTGATAGTAATTCTTATATTCTACCTCTCAACTGCTTTTTTACAACCTTATATTTCATTTCTCAGTCCTAAATTTCTAATTTTTAATACCAAACCCAACATAACCTTAGATGCTTAAGATTATTTTACGTGGTATTAAGCAATCCATTCCTTTCAAATAAAACACGAGAGGAATTAAAAGAAAGAAAATGACACTATTTTATTTATTGATAATTATAAAATTTTGATACATGTGCAGCTTGATGATTTTGAATGCATGTATTTTTTTTATTATTATTGAAAGGTCTATAATAAAAGATTGTGATCAATTGAAAACCTTGGTTAATCTTCTTATAAACATCAACAATTAACATGTCTATTAAATAGACAATTGGCACCAAAAAGTAGATTACATCTTCTTCTTCTTCTTTATTGTATCTCACTTCCATTTTGAAATAGAAGAACGCAAAATTTATTCAAACTATGGAGAAAGAGATGTTGTTTAACAAATTAAGAAGAGTTAGAGAGGTGAACGGGAGCAAGAAAAGTAAATTATTATTGAACTTTATCTAACAGTTTAGGTTTTTGAGTGGGATGGTTTTTTAATATGGTATTAAAATCTTATTAACCAAGTGTTCACAAGTTCAAATATCATCACACCATTCTAATTAATAAAAATTAAACATAAATTAGTGTGAGTCTGTGTATATTTCAAGTTTAAAAAATTTCACTTAAGGAAGTGTGTTAAAAAATAATATAAAACTATTATTAAGACGCTTAATATTTTAGGTGAGATAATTCTTTGATAAGATGTGTTAATTTTAATTTCATCCTCAGAGTATACGGACAAAAATAAATAAAGGGAAATAAATATAAAAGAAATAAGGTATGAATACATCATCAAACATCATCAAATTTCAAGAGAGATTTCAGAAAGTTACTCAATTAATCACAATAATATGATATTAATACAATCTTTCTTTCAATAGAAAAGAAATAATTACACAAATAGAAAAACCCATCCAATACATCGCACCAACTTTGTAGTTATAATTAATCTCGATCTATCTACTATCGTGTATATAATCCAAATTTGCCTGCTAATAAATAAAAACAATAGCAATAGCACGCAGAGGACGTGTCATCAAGAGATTGAGAAAGGAAGGAGGTTATCTCTCTTGTGTAGCCTAAAAATCCAACAGAAATTCTTTCAAAAAACCAAAAATTAACGAAGCTTCGAGCAAACTGGGATCCGGTCAATGAATATATCCTTCCTTTTGTGTTTGTTTCTGATAATTCTTTTATCAAAATGAAAGTGGAATATTTGATGGAGACAATGCGGAAACATGCTTGACTAATTAGCACAGTGAACCATGCTGGGTGAGAAGAAACAGTTGACTTTATTTTTGCCAAGAAAGTCAAAGGAACAGTGTGACATTATAGGACTTTGGTGATTTTGGAAACCACAGTTGAAAGGGATTCATCTCTACACGGCATTAGAAAATGTCGAAATGAGCAATATATATATATATATATAATGGAATTCACAAGTGTCATATTTTCTTTGATTCATTGGAGATATGATCACTACTGCATTTTGGCAGTACATCTCTATTATTTTGATTCACAAGTGTACAAGTCAGTTGAAAGGGATTCATCTCTACACGGCATTAATGTTAGAAACTCTTAGTGTACATCTCTATTATTGTTTTGGAAAAAAAAAAAAAAGATACAGATTTATTATTGTTTTTCAGTCAAATATGTTTCAATTTTTTCTATATTTGAATTTCTTATCTGAGACACTAACTAAATACAACTTGAAAACTTAGTTTAGACAAGATTATTAACTCGTGATATATTATGGATCGAATCAATTTTTTTTAACATAAAAAATATATTCATACCTTGCTAATATTTTTTCTAGTAAAAAAAAATAAATCATGAGAGGCTTGACTCAAGAAAAATTCAAGATAATATTTTTATTGAAATATTAAAATGACAACATATTGAATCAACTTGAGATTAACAAGTGATATCCACAATCATGGTCATA
>Ga0325414_1008095_pt1 | contig 11133 bp, 4 predicted proteins | sample PopdelMetagenome_8_FD_206183 | JGI IMG/M metagenome (GOLD analysis project Ga0325414, IMG submission 206183) | Populus deltoides microbial communities from Bellville, Georgia, United States - Leaf-PdKOR-R3 | ecosystem: Host-associated > Plants > Phyllosphere > Phylloplane/Leaf | place: USA...
GCATGAATTTTAAATCTATTCAAGGGAGAAGAGAATTACAAGTAGAGCAGTAATTATTGATCTTCCAAGTAGCATCTCGTCCTCCTCTTTGTTTTATGAATTTTTAACTGACTCATCTGATTATCTCTTTTTGGATTAAACATGATATGAATTTTTTTCAAACTATCAAGCCGGACCGGACCGGACCGGATTTAGTAGTCATATTCACAGCAATAAAGATTAGAAAAAGAAATGACAATTATTGCATGCGTGCGTGCGTGTGGGTGGTAAAGTGCATGTACGATGGTCCAATGGTTGGTCAAATAAAATCAGATCTTTGAAATTTAAGCAGGAAAGAAATCAGATTGGATTGTTTAGAAGAGGAAGAAAAGGAACTGTTAATTTGACCTGTGTAGCTCCTTGAACGCAGACCACTGTAATTCTTCAACGGGCCCTTGAAGACCTGTTTCGTTAGTTTACAGGCTCCAACAAAATAGTCCAGCTACTTAAGTCTGGGCCGTCAGTGAGGTTCGGAGGTTGACAAGCCTCCTCCTTCTTCAACTTTTCCTCGTATCCACTTTATTTTACTGCCCTTCTTTTTCTGGTTTTATCGTGAAGATGAAAATAGTTCTTCAACCCAGTTTAATCTACTAAGTTAATTTTAAAAATCCAATGTCTAGAGCTGATTCAGGTTGGATTTCTAATTAAATTAGATAAATTATTGACTTGGATCTAGTAAGTTAATTTTAAAAATCCAACAACTAGAGCTAATTCAGGTTGGATTTCTAATTAAATTAGATAAATTATTGACCTGGTAAAATCTAATTAACTCCGTCGATCTAAATAAATATTAAAAAAAAATAAAACAATGTCATTCTAATAAATAAAAAAAATAATTGATGTGGTGACCAATGATTCATGTTCTTTTCCTTATCGTTCTCTAAATTAAATCTGACAACTATATACAAGAAAGGGGATAATATTCATCGCAATTCACTTACAAAATTAGATTCATTTATTTAGGTTGTTTTTTGTTAGTATCACTAAAAAGAAAAACAGATATTTAAAGGACAAAAACGTATTTCATTGGAGAAACGAAAATAAATAAATAAATAAATAAAGAAATTTATATGAGATAGTTTTAAAAAGAATTCCCTTTAAAAAAAAAAAAAACTTGAAGGACATAATAACATATTCTTTTTATCTCCACCTCTTCTATCTCGGGCCAATGATTGAATGCATATCGGCTCCGAGATGCAGTGTTTCTTCAAATCGGCTTCAAGTTATAATTATGATATTATATAACCATGGAGAAGCAAGACAACAGGGGAGCCTGAGAAAGCCTATTATATCCGAGCCCACACTAATGGAGGAAGGTATAGGGCTTCGACCACCACATATAAAGTCATGCCATAACCACCCGAGCCGCAAAGCCTCGAGCTTCTAATCCATGAATTTAAACACCGGTAACCGAATATTATTTTGATATATTTTTAAATAAAAAATATTTTAAAAAATAATTATAATTACATTTCCACTAAACATCTTATATATTTTTTTTGCTACATATAAATTTCAACTATAATTTTTACAAAATACGTATCTTAATTCACTAACCACAGCTAACCAAATTTTTTTTAAATCATAATTATAAAAACTACCTCAAAATAAATACACTCTTAGTGTTGCATGTTGCAAATTCAACTTGTTTTCCGATAATTACAGGAGAGCGATCGGAGAGAGTTAGAAACCCTTCTTCATAACCATTTTCTTTTCTTGCGAAATGTTTTTATAAATGATAAAACAATTTAAGTCACCGGTAAATGACTTATAACCGCTCATCTAACTGTACGTGGAATACATAAAAAAAAATTATCAAGTAATTAATCTCTCGCTAGACATGTATCCCCGCTATACTGAAGTCTCTCTCTCTCTCTCTCTCTCTCTCTCTCTCTCTCTCTCTCTCTCTCTCTCTCTCTCTCTCTCTCTCTCTATATATATATATATATATATATATATATATATATATATAGATGTTCTTTTAAAGAAACTAAAAAATAAACAACTCGGGTTATAATATTGATTGAATTTAATAAGTTGATTTTATTTAGATAATAAATAAATTAGCAATGATAGTACACCAATAAGGATATTTAAAAAAAAAACATCAATATATAACTTTTAAAAAAATCATCAGGACTATATAATTGGATAAAAAAATCAACTCGTCAACCTAAGATAGTATAATAAATATATAACCTGGGAAATAAAAAGCCACCAACCAGGATTAACCTGTAAAACTTGATATTCAGGTTATACGATCAGGATAACTCAATAGAAAAGAAATCGAAAAAAATCAAAAAGTCATTTTATTTCTATTAAAATACTAATGTCATCGGAAAAGAAAATAAGCCAAAAAATAGAGGATATCAACCCACATTCACTTTTCAAACCCACAACCCAAGTCATTAGACCGAAAGTATCATACATGAAAAACTGTGAAATCCAAACCTCAATAAATTAAATTTTAAAGCATAAAATCAGAAAAATAATAATAATTAAACATAAGGATCTAAAACAAAAAAAAATAGCAATTAAAAAAATAAGGGTAAAAATAAAAATAAATAAATCAAAGTGCAAGAACAAATTTTTATTGGAGGGTTAAATTGAAAAGAAAAATAGAATTTAAAAAAGGATAAAAAAATAAAGAAAATGAGAACCAAATTATAAAAAATAATAAACCATAAATTTAGATTGAAAGATGAAATAGAAAACTATCAAAACTTTTACAAAATGACCAGGGAAAAAAATAGAAATCAAAAGAAAAATAACCAAATTGAAAAAAATTATATATGACAAATTAGAATTGAAGAATTCAATTGAAAATAAATAAAACTTTAACAAAAAGGTCAAAAATAAAAATTAAAAAGCAAAAGAATAAGAACTGAAATTGAAATATCAATAGCAAAGAGAAATAACCTGTATTTTTTGGGGTAGAAGAGAGAAGAAAAAGAAGAAGAAGAAAAAGAAGAAGAAGAAAGGTTGGTTGATGACAAACCGCTCAACCATCATCTCCACATGCCACATCAAGAGGAAGAGAACACGGCGACACATCTAACGACATGATGGACGGATATTTTATGCCACTAAGAGGCACCACATGCGCTGTTAAAAGTGCATGGGTGCCCTCCTATACATTGATGTGTGTACTACAGATGCCAAGAGCCTTTTCAGATTAATTAATACTTTATCAATATTAAAAGACCAAATGCCCTTGATTACCACGATAATTACAAAAAAATAAATGAAAATATCAAAAGGCCCCTCAGCCTATGGTTAAATTGTTTTTTAATTCCAATGTTATACTTGTCAATTTACTGTATATGAGTAAATGAAAAGACATCTATGGTAATTATTTGATTTTGATGGTAATTACGTTATTTTATTGTGTTTAAGAAAATAATTATACTCCTAGAAAATTCTTTAATGATTAATACATCATGTGAAATGACAAAAACACCTTAAATATAAAAACAATGATTTCATTATTACAATGGATAATGAAATGAGTCTAAAGGCCCATTGTTTTTGCCTTCAACTTTAACTTTTTTTTTATATCATTTATTTTAATATACCTAATAAATCATTGTTATATACATGCCAATAGCACGCACTACTCATATAAATGCATTATTGGATACATAGTTATTCATTACTCATCATGAGTGACAATAACATTTTTATCTTATAGTGCAAGATTATCATGAGATTGAGTATTTATGGTTTTTTATTCCATGGTAAATTATTAAGGGTATTTTTAAAGAATTTGAGTTATTTTGGTGATTAGGATATCAATCTAGCATTTGCTTCTATATTCGACCAAAATATATAGATAATAAATAAGTTAGAAAAAACAACAACAATTCATGTAATTTACATGTTTGATCGATCTCTTAAATCACTTAATTATTGGTTATTGATTTTATAGAAAAATTATCCGATTTAATTTGGAAACTAACTTAAAAAAGGGTTTGGGTCACTAGATCAACATGCAAGTCATCAAATCAATTAATTTTATTAAAATAATGTTATTTGATGAAAAATTTCTCTTTGTGTTCACTTAGTCGAGTTTGATTAGGTTAATAGAGTTTGATTGGATAAATGTTTTGTCTGGTTCTAATAAAAATTTATTGTAAATCAGTCTCTAAATTTATCAGATAAATCCATTTAATCAAGTTATATTTGAAAATTATGTCTCATATTTAAAAAGAAAAAAATGAGGCTCAGTGTTTTATTATACATATAGACACATGTTACCGTGGATTTCTATAATGAATTACCATTTTGCCATTCATTCCAACAACCATTGCATTATATCCTGAGCGTGTAATTGTTTTTTTGTAAGACTCATTTTGGCACTCTTTTATAGCATAGTATAATTACTCAATTACCATTAAAAGAAATTTTCAATTAACTAGAGATTTAAAGGTGTTTTCATCTTTTCACTTCTCACATTATAATAAAGTTAGTAACATTCCTTCATAGCACAAATTCCTTTAGATAGCATACAAGGGTATTTTCTTTTCTTTTCATCATGGTTTTTCTATTATTCTCAAGTTTAGTGAGGGGTGATGCGGTAATTTTATATATAAATATTGTCATAACCTAATTTTTTTTATCTTTTTTTTTTACTTTTTTCAAAAGAAATCCAAAAAAGGTGAAAGCAACGACAAAAATCCAAAATATTTATTTTTGACTTATATGCATCATTTTCGGTATTTTAATGTCTTTTTAGAGGAATTTAAAATTCAAAATTCAAAAACTTGTTTTCAACTTGTTAAAGATATTAACACGTCCATTTCAAAAACATTGATTAATTTTTCTTATCGAGTCGGCGTTAACATTGTATTTTTTTTAAAAAAAATAAGAAAACCGAACTGAGAAAAAAAATTAACCAATTAGAAAACCGAAAAGAATTTCCAATTCGGTTCGGTTTCGATTTTAAATGCCTAAAATCAATTGAACCGGAATGAACCAAACTGGTTCAACCATAACTCTAAAAAGATTATAAAAAGATAGTATAAATAGTCACTAACCTAAACCCTAAAGCAACAATCCAACACTCTCAACTACCCCCCTCCCCCCTTTTTTTTTTCTCTCAGCCTCCCTGCATCTTATCTTCTCCATCACATTCTCTTCTCTCACTAGCAATAAATTCATGAACTTCACCTTTTACTTTAATCAAGCTAAACTACATCTAGGATTTGTCCATCTGCTTCTCTTTCAAATAGAGCCGTTGCTCAATTGTTACTTCTTTAAAATGAATATGGACAACATAAATATTTGATAGAAATACAAAATTTGAGCTCTCATTTGGATCCAACTCGTTAACTATGGGCAGATCTGTTTTCCTTCCAGTCTTGATTAATCTCTAGTTTCTATTTTCCTTGGTAATTAAGTTTTATAATTTTTTTTTTATGAGATTTTTTTGTTCTCATTTAATTTTTCTTTTGTTATCAGATAAGATCATTGAAATCTTTTAAGAATATTTAAAGGGTATTTTTTTTTTATAATATTGACAAGCCTTTTAGTCATTGTTGCTATTTTTTTTTTCATAACCATATTATTAAATTAACCAAGCGTATTAGACTTATTCGAATTAATGATTGAGCTTTCAAATTTATCTTACTCTTTTAAAAACATTATCAAAACATAAATATTTTTTTATATTATAAAACAATTAAACTAACTTGTGATACATATCACGAATCATTTATCTAATGAGTTTTTAATATGGAAAAAAAAATTAATTGGAGTTTGCAAGTAAGTGGTGAGGATGTCCACCATAAGAGAGGACATTACGTAATGATTTCAATGTCTTGATAGGCATCTTTGGAAAGCTATTAATTTGTTCTCTTCACCCATTAAAAAAAAAAAAGAGGATTAGAGGGCTTAATTAATGAGGTATCGAGATGGGATCCCCTTTTCATCCCAGGTGTGCATGGCATCCATATCAATCACTAGGCACATCACTAATTTCTGTCATAGCTAGTTGTCTTTTTACCATGTTAACGTAAATTGATCACAAAATATCCTTTCCAACTATATAAGGTCTTGTCATTTGTAGAAGGATCGTTATTCTTTTAGGTTAATTTAAATTTATCTTTTTGAGGTTTGAAATAAATTCAATTTTTTTTTCCATTGAGGAATTATATCGATTTTTTAAAAAAATTTCAATTACATGTTAATGTTTCTTTCAGGTTATCCTAACTAGCAGAGTCTCTAAATCTTTAAAATTGGATAAAGAATAGAATTTTTTAAAATAATTTTATAAGATTAATTCATTTTCATAATTAAAATATCCAAATAATGCTATATATATAATTTATATTTAAAAAATATAAGTACAAAGCCAGAATTTATCCTTTTTTTATATATGGTTTATATTAAAAAATAATAAAAAAATAATTAGAAAATTATAAAGCCTATTTTTTTTTAGTAAACTAACATTTAAAATTTTGTACTACTACATGCAAGGGTATAATCATTAAGTGACAAATTAGCAATATATTTGATAAACCAATTAATGTTAAAACTCGAATATTGATGCAAGTACAATTGACTCTTCAAAGTAAAAATAAAATAATTTATTTTTAAAAAAATGAGCTTCATTGTTTAAACTTTCTCCTTACAAATAATTTTTATTTTGATATATATTATATTATTTTTTATCATTTTTGTATTTATATTTTTAAAAATAAATAATTTACACGACATAATTTGAACCTTTTAAATGATAGTATAGCATCAAATTATTATAACTTTAATTAGATTTATTTTAATTTTCTCTTATTGAATTATGCAAACAGAATAACGTCTTATCCTCTTCCTTGACAAATACATATAAATAAGCCATAAAAGCATTAATAATAGATTTGAAAACCATAGTGCATAATTAGGTTCAATTGTCGGTTGACACGCTAAGCTATGATTTGAAAAAAAAAATGAACAAGAGGCGACACTTAGGTCTAGCCGTCTAGTAGTGGTGTCTAAAGAGCCAATGCCACCACGAGACGGTAGAGCATGGATGGCACAGTTTTTTTCATTTTGTATTAATTGCTATGATCATATTAATTCACCATGATGAAATTAATTTGAACCCCATGTTTAATATCGTCATCAACACATGATTACGAAAGGAGATTATCGGTCTTAATTATATTAATTAATTTTGTTTAATATTTGTCATGATTTAAAAGGCGAGTAGTTGCCACGTATGCGGTGCCAATCCACCTGTTTATCCAATCAACACATGTATTAAATTAACTAAGTGGGTGTCACTTTCTTTTAGATTCTTTGAAACGATCGATTTCCCTTTGGTTTATTACTTTTTATATAAAATGACATGGGAAATTTTTAGATTTACAGTTTGCTTATAATTGTTTTTTAAATTGTATTTTATTTGAAAATATATTAAAATAATATATTTTTTTAATTTTTAAAAATTATTTTTGATATCAACACATTAAAATGATGTAAAAATATCAAAAAAATATTAATTTGAAACAAATAAAAAAAATTTAAATTTTTTCAAAAATAATTTTAAAACGTAAAAACAAACAGGACTTTAATCTATTATTGTAAATTAGCTCAATGAATATAAAATATATTAATTCTCACTAGATAATATAAGTATTTTACGTGATTTTGTTTTTTTTTTTTTTGTTTTTGGCAAAATTTATAAAGTTGTTTGCGTGATTGAATTGTACTAGTTATGTAGATGTTCAACCTCGGCGTCCAATATTCAAAGATAAATGGCGCTTTCCAATTTTGTAAGAACAATAATTTTGATTTTTTTAAGAATACAGTAATTTCAATTTAATAAAAAGACCAAACAAGTGATGTGTGTGTGTGTATATATATATATAATACCAAACAAATAAACAAAACCAACTTAGGGTAATTAATGATTAGGGATGGTAATGGTTTTGCTCTATGCACTTCCGATTCAAAATATTTCAATTCATTATATGTTTTCTCCTCCAAGATCCATTCAGAAATCATTTTAAAAAAAATATATAAAATTAAAATTCAATTTTTTTTAAAAAAAAATACATCTCCATCTATATATAAATTATAAAATCATAAGATGGAGTATAAACTTCTAATCCATACATAAGATCATAAAATATCTTAATGAATTATAAGATAAAAATCTATGTATTAATTACATTACACCTCTATAAAACGAAAAAGAAAAATATTTTAAATTTTTAAATGGGGGTAATAAGGTGGGCAAACCCTTCACCAAATAAAACTAGGTTGGATTTTACCTTCTAAAATTATAAAATCCAATCCAATCAATTAAGTTAAAATCATCATCCCTAATTAATAACCACGCCCAAAAGAAAAATAAATAAATATCTATTAAGTTAAAATCATTTTCTTATCAATATATCCGTATAATATAAAACAAAAAAAATAAAGTTATTAGCTTTAGGTATGTCATTAAAAAAAAAAATGGGGTATAGATGCTAAAAGCTGAAAAGGCTGCTTTTATGTACAAATGGATTTGAGCATTTGAAGGCAAGAAAGTCAAAAAGAGAAATTAGGATCTATATGAAAGCGCGTCTACCATCCTGTCTTTGCAAGGTTGCTGTACAGGGACTCCTGTAAGAACCTGAGATTAAAAAGGTTGTTGTCTGTAATTTTAGGTTTGTGTTATGTAGTTGTTAATATAATAATTATTAGAGATTTATATAATTATTAATTTTAAGATTTATAAAATTAATTGAGATATATGCAATCTGATTCGAACACTTACATTAATAGTAATAATAAAAAAACAATACTTAAGCGGGCCAATTCCATTTATCCAATTCTCAACCTTAAGATCTTTTACCATTATAAAATGTCTTTTTCTTCTTTTTTTTATTTTAAAAAAATATAGTAGATATACTCTTGGATGCTATATCCATAAATAAACAGCCATTTTTAAGAGTTAAATACAAGAAAAAATCTATCAACTCGAGAACCGCTACCGATCACACACTTGTATATAAGTTGGAGTGTGTATCATTTCTAAAGAAGCCACTCATCTTAATACTGTTCTAGTCTAAACATATTTAATTTTAAAATTTTTATGTGATCCGGCGCATTAAGCAAATGTATTATTAATGCAATATCACCATATTCTTTTCAAATCAAAATAGAAATTAAAAAAACATAATAAAATCAACTATACAAATAAGAAGATTTATGAACGTTAGATTCATTATCAATTAATTTCTTAGATAAAGATCCTCAGTGTTTTGGTAATCTCGCTGCGTAACAACAAAGTATGACACAATATGCTAAAATTGACATAATTAACCAGCCTTAATTACCTGTGTACTAAATCCTAGCTAGTTGTTATGTTTCTATAAAGAAGCCTTCTAATGAATTTAATGTCCTTGCAGATATTCTTGAACTTCTCTTGCAATTCTCCTTGACCTCCCCTATCTTGCACGTGCATAATATGTATGGCAAGCATATATATATATATATATATATATATATATGCATGCATGTATGTATGTATGTATGTATGCATAGTCATGAAGTGCATCAACTGCTGACCCAATTAATTATGAGTTCCAATTCAAGCTAGAAAGTTGAAACGGTTGTCTCAAAACACCATCAAGAAGAGTACTTGGGTGGACCAATGGTGTGCTCTGCGGAAGTTGGTTGAGCATAGAAACAAAGGAGGTGTTATCCTCTTGAGTTCCAGTAATACCACTATTAAGTTCACCGTGAAAGCGCTTCCCTGATGAATTAGCCAACCCCACTGGTGATCCTGTAGCGTCGTTCCAATACTGATGAGGAGGGAGGGTGCGTGTCGCCGTGAAAGTATTTGCGGAGACTGGGGCCATGGACATGTTTGGCTTTGAGCTTGAAGATGGTAATTGAGATATGGAACCATTTTGCATGCCATCTCCTGTTAGTATCCCTTCAAAGAAGGTATCTTCATTCACAAGTAAAGATGCATAAGCTGTGTGCTTTGAAGCTGAAGGGGGTTTCGGATTTTGGTGGCTAGAATTTTGCAGTGTAGCAAACATGCCCTCCATTGAATCCTCCTTGTCTCTTTGATCCATCGGTCTCTGAGAGTTGTTTTTCTTGTAAATCCGGCATAGAACCCAATCATCAAGCTATAAACAACACACGAAGATCTCTCATCCCATAAGTACCAGACAATACACATCAATAATGGACCATCTTTAATAACTTGAAAGCACCTAAAAGATGATGAACATACCCTTAAAGAGCCGCCTTTCTTGTTGGCAGAATCAGCAGCAGGGGGCTTTGGGCTAGAATTGTTTTCGATAAGGCGATATTCATGCATGATCCAATTGGTTTTAATCCCCTTCGGTGGCTTCCCACCATAAAAAACCAGGGCCTTTTTGACACCAACCTTTTGAGCTCCATTAGATGTTAATATAGGCTTATCAGTCCCGGTAGCTTTCCAATACCCTGAAGTTGCAGCTCTGTTAGGCCTAGCACCGTTGGGGTATTTCCTGTCTCTAGGACTGAAAAAGTACCACTCTTGCTCTCCAAAAGTAGCCTTACCTGCGTAAAAACCACAAATCCAAAACACTGATTAATTAGAACTACATATATACATATATAAACCAAGGAACTAATCAAGAACAAGCATCCACATGCTCTAAAGGTTTGATCACTTACTTGGCAGCTCCCATGGATCAAATTTGTATAGATCAATCTCAGCTATAATTGTAACAGGTAGTGGAACTGATGCAGCCTTCTTCTTTAGGTAGTGGACCACTAGCTCTTCGTCAGTAGGGTGGAACCGGAACCCGGGTGGCAGCTGCGGGTGTTGTGACCGGGACGACGAATTGGTGCCCTCCATTAATCTGGCTTCAATGATCTTGATTAAGGTTGTCTTGAATCAAATACAGTACTGAGATAATTAGCAGCTTGTGATTGAACAGCTAATATATTGGGTTGATACAAAGGACAGAGCAGGGGTGCCTAGACCATATCTTAAATGTTAATATTAGGTGTGGTGGCGAAGAGAGGATGTTCGGCACCATTTGATAGAGGTGCCAAATGGAGAGGGCTAGTCATCAGGTGACACGTGGAGAGCCTGAGATGAGG
>Ga0325414_1008096_pt1 | contig 11133 bp, 6 predicted proteins | sample PopdelMetagenome_8_FD_206183 | JGI IMG/M metagenome (GOLD analysis project Ga0325414, IMG submission 206183) | Populus deltoides microbial communities from Bellville, Georgia, United States - Leaf-PdKOR-R3 | ecosystem: Host-associated > Plants > Phyllosphere > Phylloplane/Leaf | place: USA...
CCTCAAGGGCTTCGCCTAGGGAAGAGCCTAACCTCATAGGCTCATTCTAGGGAAGATCCCAGCCCTCATAGGCTCTGCCTTAGAAAGAGCCTACCTCATGGGCTTAACCTTAGGGAAGAGCCCAACGTCATGAGCTATATTATGAATCTTACTCCTTTTACACCTTTAGGTGTATAAGAATTTTTCTAAGACCATATTATCCCTCATTATTACTATTAGGGCAAAATTACTCTCTAGCCCTTTCTTCCCAAAAAAAAGACAAGACTCATGCACTATAAATACCTTATGAATTCTTCAAGCTTCAGATTCACAATCTCTTCATTCTTAACATTTTTAGCATACATATTTTTTATAGTCTATCTCTTTAAAATATCATTGTACTTTCTATTTCTAAAATGATACCTACTTAAGCATTTAAGAATCTTGCAATTTATAAAAGAAGATCTTTTGCAAGTACTAGTCACCAGCCACCCTGGCCTACTAGGCACCAGGTACAAGTTACTAGCCATCATATATAATTATCCTATCATACTGTCATGATCTACCAAGCAACAAGTGATTAGTTTGTACTGACACAACATCACATAACACCTCATCACAATATTTACCAATAAAAAAAGAAACCAAAACCTGCTTGTTCACTTTTACTTCACCAACATCATTCAACCACTGTAATTTATAAGGTATGTGATGTTTGTTAGTGTGCAAGTTTAACTCTCTCACTAATTCAATACTAGCTACATTAGTGCAACTACTACCATCTATAATTAAGCTAACATGTCATTCTTTCTAGTTTGGATGAATTACTAGGCCTTTCATATATGATTGGAAATCTTGAGATGTTTAGCTTCTAGACCAACTTGAATCGCAGAAAAATTGCTCATATAGCTCAAGTTATGTCCCAAACAGCACACAAAGGTTTAGTCTAACATATTTAACAAGATTTGTCTAGAAATATCAACCTTATAAAATAATATATTCCTGAACCTCATTTAACCTGAAAATTTACCAAAATATAGTTCCATTTGTCTAGTACTTCCCTGAAAAATTTCAAACCATTCTAATGTATAGTTGGAGATATATACATGATGTTGCAAAACTAGTCAACAAATATTTTAAGGCAAAATTCGGATCTTACTTGGTTCGTATCATGATACATTCATTGTTAAATTGAATATACAACATATTTTTGTTTTATGTTTATTTGAGTATCAAATAAAATGTCATTCACATAACTCATCACATACTATTATTTTGTAGAATCAAGAAAGTCATCTAAGACCTCCAAAGTCATTATTCATAAGTTTCTATGACTCAAATAAAAATTATTAACTACATACTTGATGAAAGAAAAACATACCATCTTGACTCAAATAAAATGGTAGCCAATACACGAACAAGTAAGATATAAGCTTAATAAAGAATAGAGAAAATGCAAATGGCCTTCAAGCTTCTATAAACTCAATATTTCCTACAACCCTAATTTTTTGTTAGACAATACCCTTATCCTCCACTTTCTCAATTGGAATATCTTCCTCTTTGTCCCATGTGGGTGCATGACATTGTGGCGTTGAAATCAAAGAATCACCACCTAGTTGTTTGGGTCAGGGTCATTAGAAGACCTAGGTGGACTAGTCTTATTTGAAATTTTAGGGACAAGGATTGATTGTAGTTAGGAAAGATATTAGCACTCCTAGTGCATCTTACCTGAGGTAAGCTGCATTATGTAGTTGAAACGTTTTGATGGGTTCCTACCTGGTGGTCCGTCTATGGCTCAGAACAAATATTTATGCTTATGAATAAATCTGGCCTTTTGAATTGATTGTGAGCTCATATACCCAGGTAAATTTTTATAGGAAAAATCCATGTAAGTACCCTAACAAGGTTCACCTGTCCTGAAAGACGAAAGTGTTTCACAACTCGTGTATTGTGGTGAAAAAACACTCCTAATTAAAATCAATGAATATTCAAAATAATTCTAAGAATTTTCTAGTCAACTCTTGGTACTTAAATATCAGCCTCCTCGTAGGTCTTGCATTTATACCAGAATATTGACCATTAATTTTCAGAAATTAAAATTTTTAGGGTTATTGAAATATTGGCCAAATACTTAAGGAATTTTACAAACTTATTGTAAATTAAACAAAATGCAAAAACAAAAACACAAGTTTTCTAAAACAATGTTAAAAACATTTTTCTCTCCTTTATATAAATAAAATGCAATTTTTGTAAGGATTGGGCCGTATGCAACAAGAAAAAAATCATTTTTTGGTTTTTTTTATTAATATGTATTTCTGTGAGGTAATGTTTAACAAAACTATATTTTCTTTCCCTAGAAAATTGCTAAATGGACTTAAGAGTGTGTTTGCTAAACACCCTCTTAGGTAAAAAAAAAAAAAACCTTTAACAAAAAGTTGTTCATACAAACAAAGCTTTAAGTGTTTGACTCAAAATAAAACTAAACGGGTAGACTCAAAGACACCGGTTCAATCATGAACGAAACCAAAACCCAAGGTTTGACCCAAAACTAAACCAAAACAAAACCAAAGTTGAAAATTAATACAAAACATAAACATTTTCACAAAAAACAAGGATCAAACACTCAAATCATAAAGAACTCGGAGAACATTCATCATGAACTCAACAAACACAAATCTCAATCCAGACAAGTTTTCATGCAATTAAGGGTTGAATTTTATTCGAAATCATGTAAGGATCCACAATCTAGCATCCATTCACATTGATTATCAAAGAATCAACACGTTCTTGTCAAAATAGGTTTTGGTTCAAAACCAAAATCCTAGGATTAAAACACCTAAAAACTTGTTATTGATGCCCTAGATTATATACTAGTCAAGTTGCCTAAATGGTTTAGTGTAAATATTGGACCAAAGTTAGGCCAGATCATAAGGTCAAGACAATGTTCTTTCTAAGAACATGAAGAAACTGAACCCAAGAACCCAGTCCTAACCTACAGTTAAACCTAAAACTAGCCTTTTAGACTTCTAAAACATGTTGCTTTTGGTCCTCCTAAACCACATTACCAATATTAACCATAGTTAAATCAAAAGAACTAACAAATAATATTAAATCATCAATAATATGCATGAAGTTTCAAAGTTCAAAATTGCCGAAGCTAAACAACAAACATATTCATGCTATTTGGATTTAAAACTTGACATTTTTAACATCTATATGCCAAAACATACTTGTATGAACCATGGACTTACACTAAAAGATATCAAATTGATCATCATGCTTCTAAAATCTTTAACCCATAAACAAAAGCAATTTACTATTTTATTATAAAAAAGATTAAAAAACTAATCAAAGTATCTCAAATACATCATCAACATGCTATTGGGCTAAAAACACAGAATCAAATAAGTATCAAAACCAAGAATCATGCTTTTAGTGCAAGTCTCTCTAACTCATTATTGACTAAAACTAAAACAAACTATCTTAACGAAAGCTCGAGATCTAAAACATCCTTAAAACAAGAAAAAAAACAAAACAAACTCTGCTAAAAAACATTAGATTATTCAAGCACCAAAATCAAACAAACAAAATGCTTAATAAGCTTAAACAACATCAAAAGAGGTATAAACATTAAGAAAATATGAATAAGCAGGTCATATGGACTCCACACTTGAACTTTTACATGGTTATACCTTCTTCAAGCTCACTGGTTATGAACTGCTATTTTCCTTCTCTTTTGTTTCCTTTTTCCCTTTCACTATCTTTTCCTTCCAAAGCTTGTTAGACCCTCTATATTAGGCTCTTGAATCTTCACATCAGGATCTTTTCACAGTGTGTTTCTCCATGTTTTTCCTCTTTTTTTTCATTTTCCAGGGGTTATTTTGCCAGGGTTCTTGATGGATTCAAACATAGATTGATCAAAACTTAGCCCTTTGATCAAAATAAAAGAGTTTTAGACAAATTTTAACAACAGGAACCTCTGTTCTTCAATGGTTTTAGGATGGTGGTTTTATAACAAATTTGTCTAGGTGGTTTTCTTTTGTTTGTAGACAAAGACATGCATCCCTCATCTTATGATTTTGGATGAAAGATTTATAACCTTTGATAAGAACCCTTTAAGAATTTACATGTGAACACACAGAAAAATTAAATAGTTTTCACAAATTGGTATCTCAGTCAAGACTAATTGAGTTAACCAATTTTGAGGTTTCGTCGGAGCAACTCCGATGTAAACGTCATTAGAGACCTGAACTTGGTAAAGGAGAAACATACATTTGGGTTGGATCTATTCTTGATCAATTTAGAGGTTTGTAGCTTCACATTCATTCATTTAAAGGAGCAAACTCAATCAACCAAGAATCTAAAAATACAGTGATGGTTAATTAGGGATAAGATATTGTAGAGTTCCTTGAATAAAATAGGATGTAAATGTTTGATGAGAGTAGTTGATCTTTGTAGAGGGAGTGTTTCTCAGTTGAATGATGGTAATTACAGCCATAGAGGTGGTCGGAGACGTTATATTCACTTGCCTGAACGTGTATACTCGGTCAACCAAAACTGTCAAGAAAAGGCTAAAAAATGGTCAAACGACACGTCATCTATGTTAAACCCTAGAAATTAGGGTTTTTAATTGGGATCTGAAAATTTTCACTTTAGTTCATGTTCTTCTAATTTCTTCTAATTGCACCCGTAATTGCCTCCCAAGCTCTCAATTTCATGCAATTTCACCCCTGTCAAACTCAATCATCAACCCCAAAGTTCAGTGCCATTTTCATCTTAGTTTTTAATTTTTGATTTGTGGTCTTGGACCCTTAATCAACCATCAAACTTTTAAATTTCTTCAATTTGACCCTTGGTTTAATCAATTTCGGTCACTACAATAATGCATCTTTTTTAGTTTGGTCTTTAATTTTGGATTTTTCCAATCAAGTCCCTAATTGCCCATCAAACTATAATATTCTTACACTTATGCCTTTGATTTTTCCAATTAACACCCAAATTGACTCCAAAAACTAATTTTCCTTACAATCAAGTCCCCAATAAGATTAATTAAATCTTTTAAATTCTCATTAAGTCCTTACCTATTCATATTTGTATTTATTTATCTAAATTTGTTTTTCACTAATGAGGCTCTTTGTCAATCAGAATTTAGTTGTCAATTTTATACAATTTAGTCCCCCAACTTTTTCACTTGTCATTTTGGTACTTCACCACCAACTTGGACAATCTTCTAGGCTTTCTTTATGTATATTATCTTGTATTTTGGATTTTATTTTTTCTATTTTCTTTTCTTGATTTTTTATGGGGTCAAAATTAGGTAACAACAAATGCTCCCTCTTTACAATGGTCACAAAGCAAAATCTCATCAAGATTTTGCATAGTGAGCTTGTGGAAAAAAAATGTCTATCAGACTTATTTGGTGATTCAGCCATCTTGGAATTCCAAAGACTTTACTTTTTAAAAGTTCATTATCACGGGTAATCCGTCCCTTTTAAAATTCAAAAATTGATCGATTTTCATAGGTGATCTACCCGTTTTCAAATTCAAAAAAGAATTTTAGCAAGCCTTCATGTTTTCCTGAAATTGGTCTATTTTCTCAGGTGACTTGCCCATTTTAAAATTTAAAAATTGGCCTATTTTCATGGATGACTTACTATTTTTTAAATTTCAAAAAGAATTTCAGCAAACTTCCATTTTTCCTTGAAATTGGTCTATTTTCATAGATGAGCTGCCTAATTTGAAATTAAAAAATTGGTTTATTTTCATGAGTGACTTATCCCTTTTTAAATTTTAAAAAGAATTTCAACAAGCCTCATGCTTTCCTAAAATTAATCTATTTTCACAGGTGACTTACCTATTTTAAAATTCAAAATTAGTCTATTTTCACGAGTAACCTACTCATTTTAAAATTTAAAAATTGATCTATTTTCATGATTAACCTTTTTTAAATTCTAAAAAGAATTTCAGCAAACCTCTATGCTTTCTTGAAATTAGTCTATTTTCATGGATGACCTGTTCATTTTGAAATTAAAAAATTATTCTATTTTCATGGGTGACCTATCCTTTTTCAAATTCCAAAAAGAATTTCAGCAACCTCCATGTTTCTCTGAAATTAGTCTATTTTCACTAGCGACCTACCTATTTTGAAATTAAAATTTTTTTTATAGGTGACTTGTTCTTTTTTAAATTCCAAAAATAATTTTAGCAAGCTTTCATATTTCCTTGAAATTGGTCTATTTTCACCGGTAACGTATCTATTTTGAAATTAAAAAATTAGCTTATTTTCATGGATGACCTACCATTTTCAAATTCCAAATAGTGAGATCTAAAACGAAATTCAAAACAAAATACTCACCAAGAGTAAACTCTTTAAACGAATGCCTTGTTTTATGCATAATTTTTAAACCCGACTTGGTGGTCGACCCGGTATAATAATCAAGTCACGGGTAAGATGGGATGATCTGGGTCAACCTAAAAAAAGAGGAATTCCAATGCAATGCTTTACCAACAGCTTCAAGCATTCCTAATCTTAGTGTTTAGTCATTTTTCTCTTTCATCAATATGTATATGTTGAACAATAACAAATTATTAACTAGATCTTATATATTCTGCATAATGCAGGCTTTTATTGCTGAAGATGAAAATAGAAATTATGATAAGCTCCTAATGGTTCAGATCCCCTTGTTTCGTGTTTAGATTGTTCCATTGAAGAGGACTTGCATTACTACTTTCGCACCTTTGTGCAATATAAACAAAAACCAGCAATTGAAGTGACTAATTTTGATGGCTTCTTGAAACAGGTATGGCGGATCAGAAAATGTTCTGAGACTAGTTTGCCTCAAACTGGGGAGATGCAGATAGAGAACTAATTCAGGAAACATGAATTACCCATGTAATTAAATTACAACGAATTAATAACCAAAAAACCCAGAAACTAGAAAAGCCAAAAAGCCACAACGGAGATCCATTGGTGATTTAATAGCCATCATACTGTTTTACTTGGAAGAATCAAGCAATGAAAAACAGAAAACTGAAGAGAAACATGTAACACCAATGGTTTTATGTATTACCCAAAACCCAGGATATGTCGGCTTTGCACCTTCTAACTCTAGCAGCATCTCGTTAGTATCTCTCTCCCCATTGCATGCCGAGAAGATTTTAAGATTTGAGGAGGAAGCAAAGGCAAATAGGCAATGACTGACTGATCTTTTTACTTACTTTATTTACAAAACCTGGTATGACTTGCCTTGAAGTCTTTTGCGTGTGGCTTAAATTCCTCTTTTTTTTTTTGCAACTGAAATGGCTTTGCAGATTGAAGGTTTAGGTTTTCTATTTTCATGTTGCAAATAGTTTGATAGTAAAAGGCTAAAAGAATGATGTTATATATATATGGTCTCATCTGGGTTTACTAGGGTCTTACGGGTTCCGGGTTAGCCATTCAGGTCGACCAGGTTTTTCCGGGCTAAAACCCTGGCTGGTTTTTTCTTAAACTCGGCCCGATTCCAGCCCCGGGTTAGCCGAGTCCCGGGTTGACCCGTTGGGCCGAGCCGGGTTTTAGAACTATGATTTTATAGCTTAAGTTATTCACACCTTATAGATGGGATGTCTTTGCCATTTCTTGGCTTCCATTCACCTATGCAGATTCCACTGCCTTTCTTCTTGATTGGTGAATCACGTGCTAACACTATTTCAAAGTTGAGGTTAAATTATATGCAATACATGCCTTTTGAAATATATCCCCCTATTTCTTAACAATCTTTTTTTTTTATTGTTAACGGTTATAATTTTTAAGATAGTCGCTTTTACCGGCCCACCCTTCCAGTTTACTTGGGCAAGTCCATGCAAGTTACTTCCTAATCTTGAGTGTTGAGCCATCTTTGTAGCCTTCTTATTTTGTGAGTATTTAGGTCATGGTGAATGCTATCATATTTCTTTTTCTAATTGGGAATGAATAAAACTCTTTGTTTTATGACAACGTTGCTGTTTTTTTAATGATTTTTTTAAATACTCATGACACATGCTTAGTTTTTTTTTTTAGGGTCCCTAACAAAGACTTCACAAGATTTACTTTGTCTTTTTAAACACCTGAGATTTTCAATGTCATGTTAAATAACAATGTCTTGCAACTCTCATAACTTGTATTGGTTTTTGAAGAAAATATTTTAGTATGGTGATTTGGTAAAGGAGATGGCCTCATTTTGTATTGAGTTAAAAAGAGATCAAATACTTGTTTGAAGTTTTGTGTTTGGATTTTCTCAATGTGAACAAAGACAAATAGTTACTCACTTCATCATGACTCTTATAAATGATTCCTTATATTTTGAGAGCACTATTTATTAGTTTTTCCTGCTTGCTTGATTAGAATAAACTTTCAAGACACGTAATGAAGACTGAGTTTTATGGCTACTTAAGAAAAGAAGTTTATGGGCTCAAATAATGTTTGAGGGATTTTATGAGTCTAGGATCACTTCCACTCCTTTATGCCCTTTCATTCTTCTTTTTTTTTTTCCCTATTCTTCCAGCATATGTTATGCTATCAAATACCTTCATTTTTAGAAGTGAGATAAGGGATCTTTTCAGGTTTTTCTTTTCACTCTAAACCTTCGATTGAACACCTAATTGGCTTTTCTTTTCTGAAATCTTTTTATTTGCTCATATCAAGATACCAATACCAATGCCTTTTTCTATTCCATTTGCAAGTTCCTTAATGATTTTCCTTTTCTTTGTTCATTAAAGCAACAAGAGAAGCTTTTGCTTGGTTTTTAGATACTCATGTGTCTTTTCAACAAGAGAAGCTTTTGCTTTGTTCATCAAAGCCTTTTTTTTCTTTTTGGGGTTATTGGACTTTTCTATTCTGCGACCTCAATCAAGATCTCATGGATTTTGTTCACAGGTATTCTACCTTTTTTTTTTGTGTTTTCCGACCAGTTTCTCATCGTTAGTGGAAATTCTCAAATACCTTCATTCTTATCATTTTCTAATATTTGCCCCAAATATGGCGTGTAATCCTAGCCAAGGTTATTTTACAAAAGAAAAAAAACACTTCATCTTAAATTAGGACTACAAAGGACATATTCATCTTTAGGGGATATCAAAAATAACCTTTTCTCATTTCAAGAAAGATTGATTAGGACTAATAAATTTTGATTTCATTACCATAGTGATTTGCACGGAATTGTTTTGGGAGTTCATGACTCATGAAAACTTTATTGTCTTTCTTTCATGTAGCTTTTATATAGCAAACTTTGATAATTAAGTCATTCTTTTGGGTTTTTATGTATTTAACCATCTCCTAAGGACTTGCTAGGTGAATCGTTGTTCTTGGCAGATTATTGATTTTTCTTAAAATCATTAGTCAAAGTCCAATCTTGAAAATCTTTGTTTAATAGAATGATTTTTGAAAAATGGTTTTTTTTCGTTGAGCCTTTATGGATCATTTGCAAAATATACAAAATGTAATGTGAATGAATATCCAAACTTTATTGATTTAAAGAAGATTAATACACTATGTATAGTATTTCTTTATAGAGTCAAAAGTTCACAGGCCCAAGCAAGTCATCTCAATCCATTCTTGTAAAAAACAAAGCTCCCCTAAAGAATGTTTTCTTCATTGTATATGGGCTTTTTGTAACTAGTTGCCCACTTACTCCAATCTTCTCTCGGTAGATGTAAGATCTTTCTCAGCACTAGATCTTCTTCATAAAATACCCTAGGTCTGACTTTCTTGTCATATGCTTTAGCCATTTTTTGTTGATATAACTAGTGATGACAAATTATAAGTAACCTTTTTTCACTGATCAAATTTAACTACATGTATCTCATCTTGACCCAATCAACTTAAAAGAAGGAATGCCTTTTAGATTTTTCCTTTTTTAGCTTAAAATGATAAAGAAAAAAAAAGAAACTTGGATATGATTGGACAAAGATGGAGAAGAGGCCACATCCCCAGGTAGTATAAGTATTAGCAAGAGTATGAGAGATAGTATGAGTGAGAGCGATAACAACATTTTTGGAGGAGCATGTCATTCCTTTAGAGAGAAGGAAATATGTGATATAGGTTTTGACATGGGTCTTTACTCTATGTATCAAACAATAATTTAGAAAAGATAAGAGAGTAGTTTCTTATCCTTAAGGGGCTTGTTTGTAAGCTCGTTAAGAGTTCATAATGATAGATGTTAATGAGGTTGGGGGGCTAGCTTTCATGAAATGTTTTTCATTTTTTTGGTTAAGGGAGATGAACTTATAGTTCACAAGGACTTGTAGAGAACAAGAAATTAAAGGGTGAGATCTCGAGTTTTAACTTTATTTGTGTCAACTTATAATTTCAAAACTAATAAAAGTACTTGAAAAGAAAAGAGAATTTTTATTTATTTATTTTTAAAAAATTATAACTGAATCTTAAATTCCACTAGTTAATATCATTATTACCATACATATCAACAAAATTAGTATAAAATCCAATTTTGCATTTGCAATATTAGGAAAGAAATTCCAAAATTATCAAACCTAATTCAAAGACTAACTTGGAAAAAGCCCAAGTTATCGGCTCACCGATTAATCTTTGGATCACGGGGGTCAACTTTGATTAATTGTTTTTATTAAAATATTCATGTTTGTTTACCCAACTTGATTTGGTTTGGGTTTGTCAGTCAACAAGGTTACTAAAACTTGATGGGGTCAAACAAGTTTGTTTGAATCAATATCTTATTTAATTTAGCTTAAAATCCAACCTAAGTCATACTTTGAACCTTGAATTTTTTAAATTAATCTACCAAGTCAGTCAAATTTAATAATCATGAGAAATTCAACTTCACTCAAACAATAAAAATAAATTTGTACTAACGATTCCCATTAAAAAAAAATAGTAAAGATGAAAAGGATTGCCAATTGTCGGTCAATCCAAGAAGGTAAGAAATTTAACAATATTCATTAAAAAAAAATAAAAGACATTAGATAATGGGTTCCATTGTAACAAATAAATATCATATGATGACTTGGATGGGAGGAGAAGTTAGTCAAATGAAAAGGTCAACCTCATATGAAGACATTAGATAATGGGTTCCATTGTAATCCTTTACCCACCTATGCAAAATAAATGATGAGGTTAGAAAAGATAAATAAATAATTTAGAAATAGAAAACAGAAAGATCTAAA
>Ga0325414_1008098_pt1 | contig 11132 bp, 6 predicted proteins | sample PopdelMetagenome_8_FD_206183 | JGI IMG/M metagenome (GOLD analysis project Ga0325414, IMG submission 206183) | Populus deltoides microbial communities from Bellville, Georgia, United States - Leaf-PdKOR-R3 | ecosystem: Host-associated > Plants > Phyllosphere > Phylloplane/Leaf | place: USA...
TACAAATTGCATAATAAAAACACCTCACAACTTTAGATTTTTTATAATATAGATTAAAACAAGAGATCCTTTTAGTGAATAATGTAATTACAAAATTATTTTTCAGTTTACTTCATCTCTTATTTTTTATAGTACAAACAAAATTATACATTATTCTCTCTAAAAAAAAAAGGACAGGAGAATTTTGACATGAGAGTTTATAATAGTGAAAGATGAAAAGTTTTCTGCAGTATTCATTTCTGTTTTTCATGATTGCTACCTTGTAAACACTATACTTTTATATAGACAATTCTAACAATTAATTTTAAAGTATACTTTCTAATTTAAAAAGAAAACTCTATAGTTTTAAGGCACCCAACTTTCTATACACTCCAAAAAAAAAAAAAGCCTTAAGGTAAAATTAAAATGGAAACCAAGACCGGAGAGAGTAATGATTTGTTTTGATCAGGTCATAAAAATCGAAAGTCATTCATTCAAAGTTCAGCCATCAAGAAAGAAATCAGCGAACATACATCTCCATTACAAACGATCCGAGACTCATTCTATATGAAAAACTTCAAGATTAGCGGCATACAACATTTCCGCAAGGCAATGAACAAACAAGAATCCAAGCCTAGTACAATGCAGCATCCTGTTAATAAAGACCTCGTTCTTTGATTAGAAACTAGACAAACCCAAAAGGTTACTCGGAGCCTCAACGTCGCAACAAAAGCTTACATTCCTTCTTCCAGCAACTTATATTTACTTGCATTTTCTATACAAATTGCTGTATAATCAACTATTTTACTTTAATTTTTGTTGGAACCCAAAACAAAAAAAAAATATGACCAAAAGGCAATCTTTCTAGATGCAGCAGCTAATGCTAGACATGAAGATTGCTTTGAAGCAAACGCAAGAGGGAGATGCTGCCCTGAGTTCTTTTTGTTTCATCTGCTGCCGATTTCTTCGCACCTCTATTTCCCTGCATAGCAAACAGATATGGAATCTATCTGAATCACTAAACCAATGGTCAAGGTAAGTGATATTTTCTCCTTTCAATTCTCATTCACCAATCCATTCCTTCTATCATTTAGTGTATATATAGGAACCAGGCCATGACTACATATTATTTGCATAGATTCACACATTCAGAATTTTCAACAATGCCAATACTGGCATGCCGACCTTGCTCTGTTAGTTCTTTACAGGAATTCTAAGCAAGTACATCTCAACAAAGGCAAGTCAACCCATCTGCATTTCACACCCTTTTCAAGTGAATTTCGGTTATCCAAACATGCTATTTTTCTGGAAAGAGCAAAGTAAGAGGAGAGGGACAGTTCACTTACTTTTGGCTTCTCAGATTCATCCTCAATGCCCAAAGGGATATCCCTCAGTAATGTAGAAGAGGCAGGCAACAGTCTCCTACAATCATAGATGAGGAGCTTGTGAAAACTGAAATTAATTTACCTCAAGAAAACCGTAAACAAACTCGAATAGTGTTTCGAATGTGTAATTATGGAAAAACAGAAAACTGACCTTTTTGGTTTCAAAACATTCAATGGTTTGCAAGAACTATCTGACAGTAATTCACTTTCTGGCACATCAAGGTTGCACTTTTGAATGGATGCGACATCTTTGGGTGATACAGATGGATCCAAAGATTTCTGAAAGAAAAAAAAATTTGAAAATTACCAATAATTACTCACATATATAGTTGCATTATCCAAGAGAAGCACGGGTAGATCTAGTCAAGACTAAATAGAGAGAGAAGGTTAGCAAATAGCAGTCTATGTACCTTAGTAACAACATCCTGATACTTTTTCGGAGAACCATCGCATTCAGAATGAACATGCTCCTCCGTCTGAAAACAGAATCCTCATTTATTAATTGATTTCTTGGAGCATAAATGCATAAATAATAACTCAGTGAACAAAGAGATTTTCCAATTTAAAAAAGTTATAGAGATGATATTAGGATAAAAATAAACAAGTCTATATGCCTGAGAAAATACATCTTGGTACTATCCTGGGGTGGAGTCACATTTTAGAATTGCATCCTGATCTTTTCTTGGAGAACCTTCACATTTAGATGCAAAGTATAGATAATGAACATTCTCTGTCTGAATACAGAAGCATCGTATACTAATTGCTTTTTTTTTTGGACATAAATGCATATGTAATATTTTATTGAACTTCATGATGTTTCTCAATTTAAAATGGGAAGAGAGATGATATTAGGATAACAGCCAGTAGGTCAATTTAGCTGAAAAGATAGATCTTGATCATGTCCAGGAATCGAGTCACATTTTCTAGAAGTTGCATCATGATCTTGTTTTGGAGAACATGCTTTAAGGTTCAAAGTATGAACATTCTCCTCTGTATAATATTACAAAAGCCTTAGAGATTAATTGCTTTCTTGAAGCATAATGCATATATAATATCTCAATAAATAAAATTGCAATTCTCAATCTAAAATAGAAATAGAGACAACGTTGGACCAAAAATCAACATGTCTATTTACCTGAGAAAATACATATTGATCATTTCCTGGGATGTAATCGCAATTTTTAGTTGCACCTCGATCCTTTCTTGGAGAACCATTGCATTCAGATGCTTTGAGATTTAGAAAATGATCTTTCTCCTCTATCTGAATATAAAAGGGAAAGATTAATTGTTTTCTTGAAGCATAATGTATATATAATATCTCACTAAACAAAATTGCAATTCTCAATCTAAAATGAAAATACAAACAACATTAGATAAAAAATCAACAAGTCTATTTACCTGAAAAAATACATGTTGATCATGTCCTAGGGTGTAATCGTATTTTTTAGTTGCACATTGATCCTTTATTGGAGAACCATTGCATTCAAATGCCTTAAGGTTTAGAAAATGATCTTTCTCCTTTATCTGAATATAGAAGTGAAAGATTAATTGATTTCTTGAAGCATAATGCATATATAATATCCCAGTACACAAATTGCAATTCTCAATCTAAAATGGAATAAAAACAACGTTAGATAAAAAAGCAACATGTCTATTTACCTGAGAAAATACATGTTGATCATTTCCTGGGGTGTAATCGTACTTTTTAGTTGCACCCTGATCCTTTCTTGGAGAACCATCACATTCAAATGCCTTGAGGTTTAGAAAATGATCTTTCTCCTCTATCTGAATATAAAAGCCTCATAATATTGTCAGGGTATTTATGTAATTGCCTACATACTCTAAATAAGTGTGTATGTGTCTAAAAGTGTAAGGCACAAAACTTCTATCCTTTTTCTATCTCTTTTCTTTTCCTATCTGTTTCCTCTTCTTTTTTCTTTTCCTCTCTTCATCCTTTCTTCTTCTTTCTCTATTTTCAATTCTTTCAATCTAAGAAAACCAAATGGTATCAAAGCACTAAGAACACTAATTTAGAAGCTCTTTTACCCACCAACAAAAGCACCATGGTTTCAACAAAAATTGATGTCATTTGCTTTGCTAATTTGTAGAGAGATAGTTTGATAAAAAGGTTAAAATTGATTTTTTGAGTACTTCAATTTTTAGGGACCGTTTGATCAAGATATTTGGGGATTTTTTAGTATATTCTCAGCTCGTTTGCCTTGGATTTTAAAGATTAGCAAAAATTAGGCGGTCTCTTGTTAATTGTCCAAATGATGCAACTAAATTTCAGAAGTTAGTCGATAAATAATGAGTTTATGACTTCCTTGTTGGACTCAATACGAAGTATGATCAAACTAGGGTTCATGTTCTTGGTAAGGATCCTATTTTTTCATTAAGGTAAACATTCTCACATGTTCAAATTAAAAAGGGTAGAAGGAATGTTATGTTACAGCTTGAAATTCCATAAAAATCAGCCATAGTTGTCTACTCTTCTCAATGGGATAGCCAAGGACAAACTCAATTTAGTGATCAATGAGTATCGAACAAAGAACAATTAAAATGTGATTGTTGTGGGTATACTAAACACACTAGAGAAACCTGTTGGAAGCTTCATAGACATCCTACCAGGGACGTAGAGGAAAAAAGGTTGGACCTACCCAATCATAAACTCACATGTCATAGGTGACTAAAATTCCAGCTTCAAGTGGATACTCAAGGTCTTCCAGTTTTTATGAGGAGTTGCGAACCCTTAGACATTTAATGGCCAAGCCTGAACCACCCTACATTTCTTCATCCAAATTTGCTCATACAAGTATAAATGTCATAGCTAGGAATACTTCCACCATAGTTGATTTTGATCCATAGGTTATGGATTCAGGAGCAAATAATCAAATGACTGGATCTTCCAAACATTTTTTTATCTTACTTTCCTTCAAGTAAAGATTAAGTTCATAATGGTTCTCTATGTTCTGTGTCTAGTAAAGGATTAGTTCAATGCACTCCTATCTTATCCTTGTCTTCAGTTCTTCATGTTTCCTATTTTTCTAATAATTTCTTATCTATTAGTAAAATAACAAAATAATTAAATTATAAAGTCTCATTCTTTTCAAATTATTGTGTGTTTAAGGACTTAAAGATGAGGAAGGAGATTGACCATGTTAAAGTTACAAGATCTATTATGTTCACAATGAATGTTCCAAAATTTAATTGGGGTGATGTAGTTCTCATAGCAACATATCTTATCAATCGAATGCTCTTGAGAGTTATGTATTTTAAATCTCTTGTAGAACTTCTACAAGGAGTTTGCTCTATCATAGTTTCTCTTGAAGTGTTTAGTTGTGTGTGTTTGTTTGACATCATCGACAAATTAGATTCTAGAGCTCTAAAATATGTATTTATTAGATACTCTACTACTCAAAAAGGTTGCAGAAGTTATCATCCTCTTAGCTAAAAAAAGTTTGTTAGTATGGATGTGACATTTTATGAGTGAGGCCTATTTCACTAACAACATGTTTGGAATTCTCTAAAATGAATTCAATTATGAGTTTTTAATGAAATCTCATGTTCGGAATCCTTTTGAGTGTTAAGAATTAAATTCCAAATGAAATTCAATCTCTAAAAATACTACAAAAGTAAATTATAGGGCAATCTCTAAAAATACTACAAAAGTAAATTTATCTTCCTTTCATATCTCTTTCCCCTTCTTTCATCTTTTCTTTTCTTCACCCTTTTCTTCTTTTTTCAGTTATTTCAATCTAAGAAGACCAACAAATAGTAATTCTTTTATTTAAGCAAAAGGCACATTTAATATCTCATTTAACAGTCTGACATTTCCTAATATAAAAGTGATATAAATGATCATAGGATAAAAAATATATAGAGCTATATACCTCATAAATTACATTTTGATCCTGTATTGGGGTGGAGTCACATTTTTTAGGAGTTGCCTCTCGATCCTTTCTTGGAGAACCATCGCATTCAGATGCCTTAAGGTTCAGAAAATGAGCACTCTCCTCTATCTGAATACAAATGACTCACATAGTAATTGCTTTCATGAAGCATAAACACACACATAACATCTCAGTGAACAGTGTAAATACCCTAATTTAAGTAGGGATATAGTTGATAGTAGAATGGAAAAAAAATGAATAGGGGTATGTACCTCAAAAATTATATTTTGATCATGCCCAGGGGTACCATCAAATTTTTGAGTTGTATTGCATTCAGGTGCCTACAATGTGGAGAGAATGATTATTTTAATCCAGAGATACAGTAAAAAAAATCAAAGTGAGACATGGAAAGAGAGAATCAGTGGTTTACAAACCTCAGCAAATACATCTTGATCATTTCCCGGTTCAAAGTCATTGTGACACCTGGGGTCCTTAATATTTAGTGTCAGGATTCAAAGCAAAGGTTTCAGAAATTGATCGTTTTCATTATGCATGACTGTACAGGTGTTTAACTAAAAGTGATGCAATTTCACCAGCTAAGCAAGAAAAGACAATGCATTTTAAATATCAACAACAAAAAAAAGGAAAAGAAGAGATAATGGCATTATCTTGCTTACTGGGGCTTTGCTCTTGGTATCTATGTTAACCAAGGTGGACACCGTTGAGTTTTCCATGGAGCTAGAACAGTATGATTTAAAATCCTTGAGCTCCTTTTCTAGCTTAAGATATCTTGTCTTTTCATTTCCAATAACTTCATTGAGACCTTGGATTTCCCTTTCTGCCACCTAGTTAGAACCATTCGTCGAGCAGATTGCTAGTTAGTTTACCTAAATTACATTTAATCGCCAATTCAAAGCCAAGTATCTTTAGTTAACTTTGAGAAAGAACTTGGCAAAATAATGAAACTTGAAACTTTAGCACAGGATAGTTAACATAACTTTACCATGAGTTTTTCTTTATATTGCTTCAAGACATTCCATAAAGCTTTCGCAAAATTTTGCATGACTTGATGGTTTCTCTCCCTTGGCAAATCAATAGAGTCAGGCTTGACTGGAGCAGCACAAACAGAGTCCGATGTGTAGATTCTTTTGGTAACTGTGGCCAAGCAACCATGTCATTCTAGAGAAAATTAAAGAAGTAGATCAATCAAGTAAATGAAGATTCAAAAAGGTATATTGGTAGACTTGTACAACCTTTTGGCAAGAGTGGGTGTTCGTCTCTAACACTTTTTCCTTCCTCGGTCTGAAAGCAAACCACAACAATTGCAATGAAAACTGAAAATTACGTTCACTCAAACCACAGGTCTTAAATTATAATCCATAAAAATATGATAAACTTCAAATTCATCTCTGTTCTTGGAATGGAACTCTGTCATGGAAAAGATAATGAATAACTTATATACGGGTATATTTTGAGCAGGTTGTTCATTTTTTTATGGGCAATAGACTCCCATAGTGTTTTTTTCCCTTTACTAACATTAGACAACTCTAGATACAGAGTCTAGTAGAAAGTCATAGTAGAACAGAGTCTCTAGCAAGAATAAAAGTTGGTGATGCAGAAACAGATTGTTGATTTAAGAAATTACATTCATGACACTTGGAAGCTAGACCATGTGAATTAAGCTTAAGCAATGTGTCCATGGACAACAAATGTACATAAATACAAAGCACTCAACCAGATGTTAAAACTATGTTCTTAAACAAACAAGTACAACCTTGAAACTTAGTTTGTATCAATCAGCCAATGCGTTGTACACTTCATAAATTAATTAAAGTCCGATATTAAGAAGGATATTATAAAGATCATTGACTCATTCTCTATCTACAATTCAAAATGATCTACACAGGATAGATCATTTTTCTAAGGGAACATGTTTCTTGTTGGAATGAAGCTTTCAAGAAAACATCATTAATTACAGTGTCAAAAAATACAAAACAACTTAAAGTACATTTCCTAAATTAAAGATGAAACATTATGAAAAGACTGATAAAAAAGTATGAAAGTAAAACGAATATAGTACCACCTTTGCATAACGTCCACTGCATTTCATTTTTTTTGCTTGTTCAACTCTAGGCAACATTTCAATGTGCCTCTTGTTAAGAAATATAGATGGTTCCTCAACATTAGTGAACCTAATGAATTGCAAATGTTAAAACCAAGTAATTTAATTATAAAAAAAACTTGAAACTTGAATGAGATATATGAAAAAAAATAATTTAAACAGAAACTTAAATTTGAATGAGACAGCTGCAAAAAAAAAAGATTACTTGATTTTCATAAAAGGAGAAGCTTGTCTTAATAAGTAGGATGTATCGGAATAGTCATGTTCTCCTGGTTTTACTGTTAATATCTACAAAAGTACAACAAAGAACAAAAAGGCATGAGATTTTTTTTTTTGGAGAAGATAATTGAAGAAATGAGAATATGAGATGCAACTTTATTTGATGCTATATATATATATATATATATAAATGATTCATATAAAAAAGAGGAGTTTTATCTGGGATATAATAATTTAGCTTCAGGGAACCAATGATAGAATGAAAACTGCATACCAAAGTCATTCTTCTTTTTCCTTCTAGATAATCTCGTAGATACCGAGTCAACTGTGGAGAGATGAAGTCAAATTGCGTAGAACAGGCAAATTCATAAGCAACTAAGTTAACAGATTAAGATATCTTCAGAGACAGTGCTGCCAATAATTCAGAGGCAATGGAAATACAAATAAAAATAAGTTCAACCATCACGAGAAACAGGATTAATGAGGATAACCAAGATATTCATTGATAGGAGGCTTTACCATGGAGTTCTTGAAGTGCATCTTTAATGGTTTCTTGGGATTACTTTGGTGCTCCAATAGTGACTGAGACAAAAAGAATAATAGCACATGATAACATGCATGGAGAGAAAGAGCACACTGACAAAGGAAATAGATGTTCTTGGATTGTTTGTGCAGGTTGACATAATTAAAAACTCTTGAGGCGTCAAGACATTGCATAAAAAATGAGCACTGTACAGATGCCTTGGAAATCCAAAAAAGGACTTGAATCACGTACTCTAAGACATAGGCCAAAAACCATTGATGTATTATTGATGAAATTACTTTCGATCAATCTTGACCCCTGCAAATGATAAAGCAAAGTTTAAGTGTTACAAATATATATGTCAGAACCACTCTGCGATTATCAATGTTGCACATCACACTGAGATCAGGAATCTCAAATGAACTCATTTGAATACAACTGGTATAATCACAATTTATGTTTTCCAATCATGCTTATATCTCCATAAAAAATGTAACATTGCAACCGTTTTCTAACTTCCAGTAAATATAAATCATCACCTGAAATTTCAACAGTTGGATTATTAAAGAAGTTAGAAACTCCTGGGATGTGATACTTTGACAAGTTAGAAACCCCTAAAGAAGTTCAACATCGGCCCAAAAAATCAAAATTCTTTATAAAATAAAGGAAGGAAAGAAAGAAAATCAATATGTCATCTGATAATAACCCATTGTGTGTTTCAAAACTAAAGCTGCATGTATTTATAAAACTATCAACTGATAGTGCAATCATACTAAAGGAAGATTTGTAGAATTGCAAAACCTGATTGCCAGTTCTCTTTTCACGCTCTGCTCCAGCGAGATCAACAATGGTAAAGACAGCATTGTTTGGTTCAACATCTGGATCTCTGACAAAACTGTGGATGTTAATGATACACTGTGACCGGCTGCAAGTATGTTACAAGAGGAAAATCATAAGGTTGGTACAATTTTATTGTAACAATTGAATCCAACAAAGCTCATTAACAAAATTGCAAGAAAATTAAAATAAAATTACTGATCATTGCACTAATAATCTATGTCACTGAAAATAACATATACATATACATACATACATACATACATGTATATGTATATGTATAAAGATCTGTAATATAGGAGAAAATATGCCTATCTTCCATAGATAGACAGGTGCATGATTAAATGGAAATCTATAAATAGATTATCTATCATGATGGACTAAACTCTAATAAATTGTAGATGTAAAAGCAATGGGACATGTGATCAGCACTAAATTATTTTTACTCTAAATATTGACATTAGTAACATGTTTATTAACATCCTACATTAATTGCAAATTTCAAAGAAGTTCCCACTCCATTGTTCTAGCGTGAAACACCAAGGAATGGACAAGGCTCATCCATTAACGCAAACTCTTGACATTCCTATCCCTAAAGCACTCACAAAAAATCAATCCAGAATTTCTTTCTATCTATCTATAAAATTCCATGAAGAAAAGCAAAGTTTGGTTGCAATGCACCTTGATTGGCTATTTGTATTGGTCATGGCTGTTGTGCGTTTCAACATTGCACAAGCTATCAAGGATTCTGCCTGTGCAGCACTAGAAATGGCAACCTGTTTGCACCAATCAATTTACACAGATGTCAACATTAGAAGGCACTGTGCACATAGACAACAAAAATAAAACACTAATGACAGATTAAAAAAGAAAAGTCATCAACCTCTTGGAGACCTTTAATGGTAGCCTGTTGCATAGACAAATCACCTCCATCTGGGGATAAGTCAGAGATTTTCTCGCCCTTACCTCGATCTGAATATATTTCAAAAACAGATACTTTGAATTCCCTGAAATTACACCTTGTAACAATGAGTAAATCAAAAAAAAAAAAAAGGACCTCAACATTTCTTAGACCCCTCTAAATGTTAATCTCTTACAATAAATTCATTCTCATTAATAACAATCATACATAAAAATGCAATTACCTTAAACAAAATCGAGAAATCCTCAAATAATATCCAACTTGAGTAGTGAAAGAATCGGCAAAAATGAAACACAACCAATTACCTTGTCAACTTAGAACCACATTGCTGAGCCTCCTTAAAAATCTGTTTTAGTGCTAGATGAACCATCCCAGGCTCCCTAGGAGTCCCAAAAACTGTATGAGTCTTCCCTGAACCACTTGGACCTAATGCAGCTAACAGTCCACTTTTTCCATTAAGAAAATCATCCACTAATGGCTTCACCATCTTCTCAAACACCTCATTCTACACACACACAACTCAAAATTAACCCCAAACCCGCAAAATGAAATTATTCAATTTTTACGTGAATACTGAAGATTCTGGGTAGAGAAGGGTTACCTGAGTGGAATCGGAGGCAAAAACATGAGAAAATCCTTCATAAACCTCGGATTTAATTCTTTTAGAGTCTTGTAAGGATGCAGGTGGTGAAAGAGTAACCGAATGAGAATCATTGACATCTATACAAACCTCATTACTACTACTAGTGGTGGTGGTGGTGGTGTTTTTCTTTACGTTCGCACTTTTGTTTTTGGATGAAGGGTTTTGAGGCCAAGCGTTTTTCTGTCTTTGCCTAAAATTTTTTTGATCTTTGGTGTCTGGCTTAAGCGTAACAATGGGTCGAATTCTAAGATAAACTTTAAGGTCTTCTGAGGTAGCAGGTGCTGGTGGTTCTGGTGGGTTCTTTTGAGGGATTTCCATTGCAAGAATGTCTTGAATTGGGAATGAAGAGATTTCTCTTTTCATATTTGGATTTTGAGCATTGGGATTAGGGTTTATGGAAGCGGAAGGTGTAGGCCTCGCTCTTCTGTGAGGGTTTCGCCGGACGGTGACTGTGTTTGGACATTCAGATGGACTTTTCGCCTCCATTTCTTCTCTCACCTCTTTCCCACTCTGTTCCTGAGTTCAAAACTTTGAACTCGCAAGTTAGGCGGAAACAAAAACAATGAGTAAACCTTTTCACTCATTCTTAAAAATCTATAAATTATATCGATG
>Ga0325414_1008100_pt1 | contig 11131 bp, 7 predicted proteins | sample PopdelMetagenome_8_FD_206183 | JGI IMG/M metagenome (GOLD analysis project Ga0325414, IMG submission 206183) | Populus deltoides microbial communities from Bellville, Georgia, United States - Leaf-PdKOR-R3 | ecosystem: Host-associated > Plants > Phyllosphere > Phylloplane/Leaf | place: USA...
AAATCTGCAGCACAGAGCCAATAACTGGTCTAACCCTAAACCATGGGGCACGTTCATGCTCTTCAATTTAATTTTTGTACTTAATTTTTTTCCCTTAGAAATCACAACCCCTTGTTTTATTTGATGTGCGAAGAAAAAACTAATGTGAAACCTTTTGAAGGAGGAGGGTAAATGCGTCAATTGAATTAAAATTACTTGGATAAATGCACCAAGTATTCTCGTTCGTTTAAGCTAGCTTCCAACTTAAATACAAATATTATTGCACGTAAATTAGATTATTTAGTGAAACTTTTTATTTATTGTGAATAATAATAGTGTAGATTGTGTTTTCTGTATTGAATTAGTTATATAATTATAAAGGAAGTGGACGTGCTTCATTTTGAAATGAATAAGACATGGCATGGAACACAATAATTTTGTTAATGTAAAAAAAATATTAAGATGTTGAGATGTTATTAACATATTTATTGGTATGAAAAAAAAATTTAATCAAGTGAAGATTAATTTGATATGATTTAATCAATTTAATAGATATAAAAACAATTTAAATGACCGGAAAAAATAAAGTTTGACTAAAAATAAATTTTATAATATTAAAATAAAAACATATTGGATCGACTTAAGTCAATTTGGATTAACTTATTAAATCTATGATCCAAGTTATAAGATTGAGATAATCCTATAAAAAAAATTATAAAACCAAATTTTCAATCAATTTAATTTTAAAAGATAAAATTTAAAAAAATTAATTTAAAAAATATTAAAAAATACAATTTGAGTCAACATGAGTTAACTTACTGGAGGTCATTTAACTAAAATAACTTTATATAAAGTAAGAAATCCCTTGATGATGAAATGTAATAATAACAAAAAAATATATATATAAGAAAAAAGACAAAAAAACCCTTGAATCCAAGTTAAAAATAATTTTAATGGAAGTACAATATAATCATTTTATTTTATTTTAAAAATAAAAAAAATCACCCTACCCAATAGTTTATTATTTTTTTTGTTTTGTAGAATATATTAATTATTTTATTGTAAAAAAATTAATAAAAAACCATTATACCAGCTGACGCCAAAGTTTTATCTTTATGAGTTATAAATTATAATTTTATTTTATTTTAAAAATAAAAAAATCACCCCTGCCGGATAGTTTATTATTTTTTTTTGTTTTTTAGAATATATTAATTATTTTATTATGAAAAAATAATAAAAAACCATCACACCAGCCGATGGCAAAATTTTATCTTTATGAGTTTAAAATTATAATTTTATTATTCCAATTCATATTATCAACGACAAGAGAGCAACGGTAAAATATCTATCCTTTTAGTTTCTTTAATAATAATTTGTGGGCTGAGTTATGAAAGCCCACAAATCCAATCCTCTACTGTGTAACCCGACCCAGACATTATACAACTCCACTCCACTATTTTCTGTTTTTCTCCTTTTCCTTTTGTTTTCTTTGAGCTCAAGCCAAACAAACTAAACCCACAACCAACAAAGAAATTAGAGAGACGCATCACAAACAAATATTATTAACCCTCCAAAGCTCAAAACACAGAAAAAAAAGATCTCTCAATAGGCGCCATGGCTGCTCTACAGTACTTGGAGACACAGCGCAACGCGCATCCGGAACTGGACGAGTGGTACAACTCACTTGCAGATCTGTACCAGAAGAAGCTTTGGCACCAACTCACTCTCAAACTTGAACAGTTTGTCGCTCTCGCCGTCTTTCAGGTCTATTTCTCTACGTTTTCTTTCTTTCTGCTCCACTCTTGTTTAATTCTCTTTTCTGCATGTGTCATTGTTTGCTTGTTTGCTTGTGGATGTTAGTTTTTTTTCTCTTTGTGGATCTGTTGGGATATTGTTTTTGGAAATTGTGTCTTAGGTTTCGAGAATTTTGGGGATTTAAGGTTTTGTGGTATAATTAGGGTTTTTAGAGGTGCAGTAAGTCGTTGGATTTGGTAATGAGGAGATTTGTGGTCTTGACTTTGTAATTAGGGTTTCTACGTGTGTCTGTGTGTGCGCTTGAGTTTTGATATTATTATGTGTTTTGGCTTTTTAATAAACTGGGGAAATGAAGCGAGATTTGAATCTGAGTGTTTCTGATATTTGGTTTTCTTGTTCAATTCTTGCATAATTTAACTAGTTGAAGTTGGTTGCGTTGGTGGACTGTTGTTTATGGCTTTTGCATTTTCTTTTTGGTTTTCATTTTTACATGTTGCGGACCGAAATTTGGTAACTGTTTATTATGGTTTAAGATTTATATGATAATCAAGAACTGTGGCTTGGTATTACATGCAGACAATCTGATTTATTTCACGAAGTTTTCATGCACATTGCAACATGTTTAGCAGGAAGATCTGCTACCATATAGGATTGTCTTTGTAGGTTTGGAATCAATATGTCAAAAGCATACAATGATTCTGGTTTTTAATCTGTTGTATTTGCTAATTTTTGTTAGCTTCTAGTAGAGTTTGAAGTGCTAATGGCTGCTCTTCAATGAGGACTTTTGGTACAATTAGCAACCTGTCAAATACCTTGAAAGCTTATGTGCTTAGTTACACAGGCATGCGCACACACACACACTTACACTTATTTTACTCTCTGATTCTCATCCCTTTACCCCTTCCCAATATACAAGAGTGCTGCTGTTTTCTGTATTTATTCACTTCCTCACTTGTATTAAAGTAACTTTCCTTAGGTTTGTTAGCATATATGACTCATATACTTATTTTTTATTTTTTGTTCGTTAAACTCCAGGCTGGTGATGCTCTAATACAGTTTTATCATAATTTTATCACCGACTTTGAGACAAAGATCAACCTTCTCAAGCTTGCACACTTTGCCGTTATAGTTTCTCGGCGTTATGCAGAGAAAGAAGCTGCCATTAGCTATCTTGAGGGGGTGATTGAAAAGCTTCGAGCAACTAGAGAACAGCGTATAGAAGAACCAGTCCTTTACATTAAGATGCAAATAGCCATATTCAAGCTTGAGCAGGGGGATCAGAAAGAGTGCAAGAAGCTTTTAGAAGATGGAAAGAGTACCCTTGACAGTATGACTGATATAGATCCATCCGTGTATGCCAGTTATTATTGGGTTTCGTCTCAGAACTATAAACATCGTCAGGAATTTGCTGAGTTCTATAAAAGCGCTCTTCTTTATCTGGCATATACAGCAGTGGAGTCCCTCTCAGACTCATTTAAGCTGGTATGATTATAGATGTCCAAATATCTGATACAAAAGACTGATGGTGGTGTGGCTTTCTGCCATTATATTTGAGCTCTATATTTTCTCGGTTTCTTTTGACATGCTAGCTTTGGTAATATGCATGGAAATTCTAATGCCAGATATCTAGATCTTGGTTCTCTGTAGCAATTGTTTATTTTGATTATTCCATGCCCATGGAAACATTAAAATATTGTCTCGCCAATTTAAGTCGGGGATCAATCTCTCATTTCTTTCAGACCAGTATTATTTTGGCATTCTTCATGGGGGAAGTATGATGATCTGAAGAAAGTTCAAGCAGTGAAGTTTGGTTGTGCTTTTGTGGGTCTAGGTGCTCAACTGAGCAGTTTGTGTTTTTATTTTGTTTTTCATATCTCCTGCTAACTTGGATATATTATAAGTAATGACAATTTAATTATTTTGAATTGCTACAAGTTCAAACCAGAGAAAATGAACTTGCCATCAAGTATAAATGAATTAAATTATTTTTGACAATGTCTTAGGCATTGTGACGATTGTCAATGACTCCTGGGTTAACGTGAATTCTTAATAGTGGTTTGTAGTTTTTTACACTACAAGCTTTAAGATGGATGGTAATTATTCTCCTAAAGCATCAAATTTTGAAGTTTTAGTATATAATAAAGATGTCTAAACATCAATTAATCTCTAGGAGTCTTGATTTCTGAAGCTCTAGTTTTAATTGATTTGCTTAAAGTTATTATTTGTCTGTTTGGAATGAGAATTTATTTTAGCGATGATGTTTTGGCTGGAATTGGAATTTATGAGCATTAGGTCTGATGAAATATAGGTTGTATGGATTGTTTCTTACAGTTACTGGCACTGGTAACAGATTTTTATGAAGGAAAGAGTTAAAACAAACAGAATAAATTCCTTGGTTAAATGGTTTATATGCTTCTACTTTGCACATGTCTTGTGCTTTGCATTATCAATTATGACATGGTGTTCACGTTCACAATTTGATTCAATTTCTTATCTTTTCTTTTTAGGATTTGGCATTTGATCTTTCTCTTTCTGCGCTTTTGGGGGATAACATCTACAACTTTGGAGAGTTGCTGGCTCATCCTATAGTAGGAATATCTTCATCTCTGTTCCTTTTCTCTTTATAAATCTGTAGAGCTTTCTAACTACATTGTGGGTTTGGGATGATGAACATTTAATTTACTTCACAGATAAAGAGCCTACTGGGCACTCAGGTTGAGTGGCTCTACTACATTCTCCAGGCATTTAACTCTGGTGACTTAGTTCGCTATCAAGAATTGTGTCGTGTGCACAACACTGCCCTGAGGGCCCAGCCAGCATTAGTTCAGAATGAGCAGAAGCTATTAGAAAAGATTAACATTCTCTGCCTAATGGAAATTATCTTTAGGTATGTGTATTAGTAATATCTTTTTACTTGTGGTTTGATGGCCAAAGTATAGCAGATCATGTGCCTCTTGTATAAGATTATTGCTGGCTGAAAGTAAATTTGCTTCCTTGCAGCCGTCCTTCGGAAAATAGAACTATTCCATTAAATGTTATTGCTGAGCGCACAAAGCTTTCCGTTGAGGATGTAGAGCATCTTCTCATAAAGAGTCTCTCTGTAAGTCCAACTTTCTCTCTCAATATTGATGTTGGAACTTGGATGAGGTGCATAAATTTTGTTCACTTAATAAGATCCATCAGCATTCTTTTCAGTGGCAAACTATGTAGTTTCCATAAAGAAACCTTTTCAGATGATATATATATATATATATATATATATGGAAGCCCAAAAGGCGAATTGCTCATCCCATTTTCATATATGTTCATTGCGTACATGCCTGACTGCTAACATTGCTACAAACATGCAAGCAAACTTAAAACTCTTTTAACCTTTTTGGAGGCTTGAACAAAAGCAAGCACTCACCTAATTGAAGTGAAGCACATGGTTCCAAAACATCATCCTCTCTCCCTAGTTCAAAAGAACTACCAATGGGGAAAAAACTGAATCAACAAGCACCAAAGAAAGCAAAGGATTTGAATTGATTGGTAGTTTTTGGTCTGAGGAATTCTTGATGCATAGAAATGTAGAACATGGACTGTTTTGTTTCACATCCTGTCAGGAAATAAGTTGCATATAAACATAAAAGGGGAAAAAAAGAATTGGGAAGATGGAAATAGTTAAGAAGAGGGCAATTAGTGCATGTTTTATAGGTGCTTTGTGCTCCACGAAGAGTATGCCCTTCTGCTCCTACTGAATGCACCTCACTTGTTGGCAAAAGGAGCTTTTCTGCATTATTTGTGTATAACTAGCTGCAATTTGGCTAAAATGAGTACAACTTGTTTTGTTTTCAAGCTTTTCACTTTGAACCCAAAAGACTTGAGTTGTGTAATGTGTGCCCAAAAGAAGCCAAAAGATCTAGTGTGCATGGAACTGCTTTGCTAAATTGTTGTCCTGAATTTGTATCGATATTCAATTGCTATTGATGCTTTGTGCTGCTTTGCAAAATAATCAAATTTCCAACCAATGGCAAAAACATTTGAAGGCATAAAATTGTTTCAGCATTCCCTCATGAATTATGACATTGACAAAATCTAGAACTGCATTAACTCAAATTTGAAAATTTCATTTGCTTCTCTGTGCACCTTTTATTGTTTGAAGTTTTTACACAGTGGAAAGCTAATGCTATGATTTTGGCAACAGGTCCACCTTATTGAGGGTATAATTGATCAAGTCGAAGGAACAGTGCACGTTTCCTGGGTACAGCCAAGAGTTCTGGGGATTCCACAGATCAAATCCCTGCGAGATCGATTGGACAATTGGTTGGATAAAGTACACACTGCTTTGTTATCAGTGGAGGCAGAAACACCTGATCTAGTTGCATCATAATCCCCCCCCCCCCCACCAATTTCTTCTTCTTGATTTCCTTTCAGCCAACTGTAACACTTTCTTAATACAAAAGGCGGATATTGATGGGTAGCAAAATGAAGAGACAAGCTGTAAGTCACATGGGCAGTTGAGTCAAATTTGCATGCTTCCTTTCACATTGCAGAATCCTTTTTCCTGAATCATCAATTTTTTCTTAAAGGAGCTGCACGTGTACTTTTTTCACTTGGGATATTATATAATGTGGTCTGCCTGGAGGTAAGGTGAATTTGAATGCAAAGAAAAGCTTTTCTGCGTTTAGCATGGTTATTACTTGTTAGACCATGTATTGGTATTTCTCGCTTAAGGCGTTCAAGGTGTGATCCGCTTATTTGTGGGAGCAACTGCATTTAATTTCTGGTAGACATTCAGCTGTTGGTTCTTTAAATGCATAAGCACTGCAGCTAAGTTGTTTCATGTTGTGTGCTGTTTCTGTGCATGTACGTCTTTATTACCTTAACTGGCAATAAATCTAACCCCAATCAATCCCATATTTAGAGGGATTTTGTGGACGTCATCTGGTTCTTTGGATGCCTATAAATAGATTTCTCTAGTCAACCGAAACTGTGATCCCTGAAAAGTCTTGGATTGATGGGGGTAATCGAGGTTTCCGGAAGGTATTCCGTCAGTTTTCGTTGCGGAAGCAAATGCGATGCCTGTTTTGTACAGGGCTTGCCGAATCTTTTCAAGTTTTATTTGGGTCTGGGACTGAATGGTGGACAGAGATGCATCTCTTACACGGAAAGACTTTCGAGGTTTCCCATGAACTCTCAACCAATATTTATCTCAAAAAGAATAACATAAGTTTGCTGACATCGCAAGGTATTCGTTTATAACGAACAAAGCCGAAGTTTTGTGAAGTCAAAGCTCAGCAAGCAGTTGCTGACTGAGCTACAGGCTGCCGTGGAAGATGGAGCAGTGGAGGTTGGGGACCCAATGCCCCCGCAGTGCGTTCAAAGGCGCTGGATTGCAGTAAAAGCCCGAGTTCTCCATTTTAAGGAAAGATGGGCCGACAGCAGTAGGCTAGGCCATATACTTGTGTTTATACTCGAAGCCAATACAATACAAGCGTTGCCAAACCTGCGCTATCTATTCTTTTATCTCTGATTATTCTCTAGTTTAATATATATATATATAGTAGAAGAGCCTATCCATTAATTGTAGTGTGGCTTTTCTAGGAAACATAACATCTTATGCTCTTAACTCGCAATCGTCGACCATCAATCTCAACACAGCCGACCTCAATTCTACATCATATAATTCTCGCCATTATATTTCTTAAAACTTATTCACGAAAATTACTTATTTTGGGAGTTGAGTTGTTTCTGGGTGGACAAGGTCTATACGGGTTTGTTGATGGCAACGATATCTGTCCTCTTGAATTTCTTCAACAACACATCAGCCCCAAGTCTCTAATTCTTGGTTGCACTGCTTTGAAAGCTGTTTGGGACACATTATCTTTTATTTTGGCCTCACCTTCCATTACTCGTATAATGTCCTTTCATTCAGCTTTACTGGGATTGAAGCAATCTCTGGATGAGACCGTCACAACATATCCGTTGAGAGGTATTTTCCCGTGCGTGCTAAATCATATGCTTTTAGTGTTTTTATTCAATTTTATACCATGGTTGAAAAGCAATTCAACACTAGCATTAAACAGCTCTAGATAGATTGTGGCTATGAATCCATCTCTGTGATGTCGGCATTGTTCATTGCTTGAGTTTTCTACTTTCTTTGCCCGTACGTACTGTCATCATAAAATGAACTATCGCTCTTCTCCGTGTGTTTTTCTTGGCTATAGCCTTTTTTATTTTGGTTATCATTGTATGGATTTGCATTTTTTTAATATAAGACGTCATTGCACTTCCCCTTCAAGTCCTTTCTGTCAGTTCCCTCTTCCTCATTAGACACCTGGGGGTCTATTATCCTAGCCAAACTTTTCAAAGCCTTCCTTCTTTTCCATCCCTACCATCAACTCCATCTTCTTCCTTCCCTTCGATCTCCCTCCCCTTCTTTTCCTTACCCCCGTCCCTATCACCGTCTCGTATCGTCTTTCATTCTCTTTTTTTCATTTTTATCTCCGTTTTCCTTACTTGGTCTTAACTTCATGGTCGATCTTAGTCCCTCCTCTCCTCTTTCTTTACCGTTTTCTCCTCTATACCATCGTATCTGCATCATCCTATGACATTATATCATTGTCCATTTACTTCTCAACTAGTTCTTGTCACCATTACTAATCCTGAGTTCATTCTTATGACAGTTTATTTTACCAAGGCTGAGAAATATAATAGTGGCAATCTGATTGTTGGTTATCGAGATTTCAGCCCTTATTTGTAATAACACATGGTTGTTGGTTCCTACTCTGTTTTCATGAATATTATGAGTTGTAAATGGGTTCATATGATTCTGTTGAATGCTGTAAGGCGTGCCTTGTGGCCAAATGGTATCACTAGCAGGAGGGGTTGATTTTGAGGAGATGATCAACCTGGTTTTCAAACAATCTTGAGCATCAGTCCCTCTCATGGCTGACCGGTTCGTTAGTTAGATGTGCATAGTGCCTTTCTCAATAGGGCATCTTAACACTGATGTGTCTATGCAGCAACACCCAGGTTTTGTTGATCTTACTTCGTCGCATCATATTTGCAAACTTCATCGGTCTTTGTATACATCAAAATAGGCGTCCTGGATTTGGTTCGATCGTCTCCATAGCTACTTAATTTCCTTGGGATTTCATGGCTCTCAGGCTGATCCTTCACTCCTCATTCTCTATATCATGAAGGCTACGATATATACCTTAATCTATACCAATGGTATATTTCTAACCAATAAAATCAAACATGGGATATCATGTCGTGATCACAATTCGGACAATTTTGACCATTGTTGCTTCCCAGTCTTGGCCTTTTTTACCAGATAGATGTAAAAAATGTGTTTCTTCATGGTGATCTCAAAAAGGACATCTATATGCGACTCTTATTGGGTCTGCCCAATTCTTTTTCTGAGAATGTTTGCGAGTTGAAACGTTCATTGTATGGTTTGAAAGAAGCTTCTCATGCATGTCTAAGAAATTATGTTCTACTTTGAGGAAGCTTTCTTTTGTGCAAAGTCGTTATGACTCGCCTTATTTATTCATCAAACATTAGATGGTATGCATGACATTCTTCTTATTAGCGCTAACTTTGTTCATAACTTCAACAATCCTTGAGTTCATCCTTCCACATGAATGACAAAGGTTCTCTCCACCATTTTTTAGGATTGGAGGTTCATGCGACTTCCAAGGAAATCTTCTTGAATCAACATAAGTATACTACCAATCTTATTTCTTTGGCAGGTTTTGTTGATGCTACTCCTGTTGATACACCAATGGAGGTCAATCTTAGGTTGAGAAAGGAAGGGGAACTTTTGTCAAATCCTACTCTCTACCGCCAGTTAGCTGGGAGCTTGGTTTACTTGACTATTACTCTGTCCAGACATTGCTTTTGTTGTTCAACAAGTGAGCCAATTCCTAGTTTTTCCTCGCCATCTTCACATGGTTGTAGTTCATCGCATCATACCACTTATGAGTTGCTCGTTCCATTTGATTCTCCATTAACTTTGACAGCTTACTACGATACTGATTGGTTGGCTGTCTAGACAGCCATTGTTCTACCACTGGCTCGTGCATATTTCATGGTAATGCTCTTGTTTCTTGGAAGGACAAGATACAAGCAATGGCCTCCAAGTTTTCTAACAAGGTTGAATGTTGTGCTATGTGCACTACACGTGCTAAGATCATTTGGCTTTGAGGTCTGCTTGTTGAGATCAAGGTTTTGCTCAAACCAATCCTACCCTTGTTGAGATCAAGGTTTTGCTCAGACTAATCCTCCTCTTACAGAAGTTTTGACTCGACATCAATTCTTAATTGGCAGCAAATTGCTGCTGATTGATCTCTCAGCATCAATTTGTTATCAAGTCTATTTTAGACAATAAAGCTATTATTGACTTTAATCTATTATAAATACTTTATAAGTTGCGCACCATTTATGACACCAATTTAAAGACAGTTCAACATTTCACCAAATGATTTCTTCCCCCCGCCTATTTATAAAAATTGGTAATACGTGCAGGACTGTGAAAGCAAAGTTTTCCCACCAGCACGCTCCATAAAGGAGAGAGTAGATTGATTCCACCTGATTCCCTCACCAATGTCATCAATAAAAATTGACCTCACAGGGGAAGACCACAAACAAGTGACTTATTTAGAAGGTTTAGGATACTGGTGATGAAATTAATTTCCTTTATACATGTTCTCTTTATCTATAAAGGAAATGTAAAGAATTCAATAGCATATCACTCTTGCCTGACAAATGGTGAGGAGCTCATGTCAGTACTGTAGAATGAATCCTCAGCTCCACCATAGTAATTATCCTCTTTCTCCTCATCCCACTTCAGAACCTCCCTTGTGTACTTAAATGCCTCATCAATTGTCACTCGGTCCCTTGCCCTAGCTTGCCATACAAAAAGTTTACGGCCTGTGATGGAAGCATATAGATCTTTAAACTTCATTGCAACATAGTAGTAGGCCTGGTGAGCAAGTGATTGGTTGTTGTGGTGAGGTTGCACCGGACTGAAGTCATTAAACCACTCACAAGCACTCAAGTGCACCCGATTAACCTTCTCTTCAAAGACATCGTACTTGTTAAGTATCAGCACAAAAGGTGTATCCTTAAAGCAAGGGTGCCTAATCATTGTCTCAAATAGCTCCTTGCTTTCTATCATCTTGTTCCGAAGTAGAGATCCAGTGCCACTACTCTCTGGAACAAGCCACATTTGATCGTAGTCACTAAGGGCTACACAGAATACCACTGCTTGAACGTCTTCAAACATTTCCACCCATTTACATCCCTCATTCATTCCCTTTGCATTTACTCTAATCAGTTGATATCTGAAAAAAGAAAATTGCAGGCATGAATACTCGAATTCAGCCAACATAATGAAAGAAAAAGGAGTATC
>Ga0325414_1008102_pt1 | contig 11131 bp, 8 predicted proteins | sample PopdelMetagenome_8_FD_206183 | JGI IMG/M metagenome (GOLD analysis project Ga0325414, IMG submission 206183) | Populus deltoides microbial communities from Bellville, Georgia, United States - Leaf-PdKOR-R3 | ecosystem: Host-associated > Plants > Phyllosphere > Phylloplane/Leaf | place: USA...
TACTTCAACATTTGAGATATCTGACGGTTGCTATTTGAAAATTTTCTGGTAGTGCTCTTTTCAGTTTTCTGTTTGATTTTTTCTTCGTTATTCAGTCAGTTTTACATTATCTTGCTCAAAAGAGATCAATCAATTAAGTCTTATCAGCCATGGAAGTACGTCAAAATTCAGTGTATTCTGCCAAACTTGCTGAACAGGCGAAACGCTACAGTGAGATGTTGGATCACATGAAGTATATTGCAAAGCTTGACGTTGAGTTGACAACCGAGGAGCGGAATTTGCTACGTATTGGATGCAAGAATGTAATGGGCGCAAGAAGAGAATCATGGAGAATGCTGTCATCCATAGAGGAAAAGGAACGAGTCAAAGGGAACGAAGTTGATGCGAAGAGGATCGAGGAGTATAGACAGAAGGTTGAGTCCGAACTCACAAGTATATGCAACGATATCATACAATTGATTGATGATCATCTACTTCCTTCAACTTCCCAGTGTGAATCCTGTGTCTTCTATCATAGGATGAAGGGAGATTATTACAGGTATCTAGCAGAATTCAAGGTTGGCATCGAGATGGAGAAGGCTGCTTCAGAGTCAATGAAAGCATATGATATAGGCATTAAAGCTGCATCCAAGTTGGCTCCTACAAATTTAGTTCGATTGAGTTTGGCTTTGAATTTCTCAGTGTTATTGTATGATATCATGAAGTTTCCTGAGAAGGCTTTCTTTCATGCTAAGAATGCTTATGATGAGGCTATCCCAATACTCGACAATTTGAATAAGGAATCACAGAAAGACAGCATGTTGATATTGGAGATTCTTCTAGACAACGTCAGGTTGTGGAGTTATGACATCTTAGAGAATTGAGATGATTCTTATAACAATTGCAGGAGTTAGTTCTTAGGTTGATGATTTTTAGGTAAAATGCATGCTCTTTCAGTTTTTTTTATATAAATATGCAATTCTATTTGAGTTGTATCTCAGAACAATTTTGTTTTTAGCAGTATTAATGGAAGTGTTTGAGCTTGAATATGATTTTCCAACCTAGCTTTTCTAGAGGACCTAGATTGAATAGCTGCGGGCCTCAAATTTCCCATTGCACGCACAACTAGTCCACTTAAGGTACTAACAAAAAAAAAGCACTGCAACTCTGTAAGATTTCAGGGAACTTTCTTTGTTGTTGTTGAACAATGAGTTGTGTTTTCAGCTCTTGATCTCGCTAGCAATGCGACTAGAAGATGTTCCTCTTCTAGTAATTTTGCTATTGTGCTTGTGGCTTTCTGCATCGGAAGGCCTTGAAATAGTTGCTGAATCTGATCTTTCCTGCTGCTTATATAATGATTTGTGTATCAACAGTCTTGGTTATCTTGACAGTTAGCTTAAACAAGGGCGAAATGGTTTTTTTTTATTATTATTATTTATTTTCTATATGGTGCCTTTTAAATTAATATTGTGACTGAGCAATAAAGAGCAAGGAATGGATTGCCGAGTTCTATGTTAAAAGCACGTATTGCAACCTGGCTCTGGCTGTCTTGTACACTACTGGGATCAAAGAGGTGGCTTTGGCTCTTGCAAATGAAACCTAGAGATTTGTGGCTTCGTGTTCCTCTTCGTACTAGCACTGTGACTAGAACTTACTTTCTGTCATTCTCTGAATGACAAAATAGGTCCCAAAAAATGAAAAGAAAAGGAAATTAACTACAGAGGGCATCTCAAAATCACAAACATGTTAGTACTGAAATTTTAACTATAACATTAATAAGCGCAGTGAACATGGCATATCTATCTCTAGTTGAGAGAACCCGAGTGATAAAAATGTCTTTGATACAACAAATTATCTTAACCGAATTTGGTGGGCAATGTTTGAAGTTTGGTCCATCATATGGGACGGCCAAATTACAAGAACTTGCAAGTGCTGCCATCACAAGAAGCTGAGGAAACTCTTTCATTGCCTGATAGTAGCTTCCCATTGCCTGGTAGGTTTTCCATCAAAATTCTGCATCAAGTGTCATGGCAGTTAAGTATGATCTGTACAAGAAGACAGGACTGTTCAAAGCACGCAGGTAAAAGTCGTCCACACAAGAGCTAGTCAAGTTACGTGCACAAAACCAAAAACCACTCGTATGGACAACAAAAATCAGAAGTGAAGTCAGCATAGAAGTTCATGCGTTTTTGCCACACTGACAAAAGCATGCAATTGAATTCTGAAAAGCCATTTAAAGCGCGACAATAACAAATAGGCACCCCGCAGATACAAACAAAGACACGGGCAGATTTTACATGTTATTTTTATTATCATTATTATTCATTTTTCATGAGACAAGAAAGATTAGTCTTTCTTTTTCTGGTAGGACACTGCTTTCCATTCAAAATCAATTAAATGCATTTGAAAGTGCATTGCATTTTATACCTGCATGCAAGGTCCGATTCATACCTGTCCTGCTCAAGCTAACATCTGCAGGTAATCTAATTTTGAGCTTGATGTCTGTCATTTTCACTGGACACCGATGGAATGCCATGCTCAATACTCTGGATAGTGAAAACAATTAGCAAGGAGAGATTTAGAAAAACAAGATAAGCTGGTCAAGGAGAAACTAGAAGAAAATCAACTGCTAATATGTTGAGGGATCATTTTCTAATGTTCAAGGAAACAAAAACAAGTCAGCAAAACTGGTGACACCTGATGCTTGAATGCTATTTCTATAGTCCACAGTACTGGAAAGAAATGGATGAGTAAATCAATCAAAGACAAATACTTCCTAATTTTTGTCAAACCTAACCATAATCTTTGGTGAAATGCTACCACGTCATTGGAGAACTAAGAAAGGAAAAAATACGAATAGAAAGAATGAAATGTACAAGATGAAGAAGATGAGAACTATTCAGAAGATAATGAAGCAGTAAATCAGCTGCCTCACACTCAAGGACAGCAGCTTTTCAAATTCCTTGCCGACGTGGGAGGGCAACAGCAATATAATCTCGGAACAGGCAGCTGATCACCAAGGCATCCAATTTTCCAGGTGAACAACATGTTTGGTGGTCAACGCATTTCAGATACACAAAGCTGATTAGAAAACTTTACCTGAAGAAGATAGCCATGCAGCCAATCCAGTGTTTGAGGGAATGTTGTGGCTGATATATTGGCAACAGTCAGACCCTGTTCCAAGAAAAACTTGATGTATTTTAGGAGGAAAAGAAAGGGTGGGAAAATGGTACTTATAAAACTTTCAAACACGTAGTTAAAGTTTAGAGAAGTCGATCTCAGTTAGCTGGTAGAATGACATTCAGAAACAAATAACACTAGGAATAAAATTATACAGTCACCACCCTATTCTTTCTGTGAGATGTTAGTTGTTTTCTTCATTTCTTTCCTTTGAAGCTCAAGTAACCTTACAAGTAAGAGCATATTTGGACTAAACCATAGATTTGGACAAACCAAAACACTTATCTTTCAAACAGAAAAGAAGGAGTCATATATTGAGTAATTGAAATAGATCACCCAGCCCTGTTCATATGACACTTCACTTCAATTTAAATCAACCATAATGCTCTCCAGCCCAAATCAAAATCTAGTGCCCAAGCATGACAATGATTCTTGGAATTTGTATATTGCTATGGCCCAAGCATATGATATCATGAATAACAGTTCCCCCAATTTTTCGTCAATAATTTTCGTTGTGCAATTTCACAAAATATGTACCTGATTTCATTAACTTTATTGTCCAAATTAGCTACTTGGCCATGTCGTCAAATACAATAAATCTAAAAACAAGACATCAAAGCAAAACTTGTTCTCTATCAACATCATAATCCAACTTTTGAGCACAATATTACTAAATTTAGAATCAGTTATTTCAAAATTATTAATAAAGAAGCAAAGCCACAAAACTCTATTGCATGCTGTTAACCAACAAACACGTGGAGAAGCAAACCTGTGACTTGAAAGAGCAAAGGTAGTCCTGAATGATTTTCAAATTGGTAATTAACCTATCTTTTTCCTGAAAACATAAAACATGTATATGTAAATACTCTGAATAAAGTTCAACAACAAATTATTTATTGGAAATAATGAAAAACAAAACAATAAGATGAACATTTGTGAAATCGGTGAAGAATCAACACAAGGATATGGAATGAAAGAAAATCAATCGGAAAATTCTTTCTAGAAAATCTTGCCTCACTTTTGACCTGAACAAAGGGGCATAAATGTTTCTCTTCGATACTACTACAATATGCTTTTTACCAGGCAACTGCACAATGGTAAAATAATTTATAGGAATACCTATATAACCAATGTATTAAAATTTATATTTTGCTAAGAAAAAAACTGAATAAATTTTATATTCTATATTTTTTTCGTTAGCAAGCAAAGTGTTGAAACTAGAAGCATTTTAGTGAGATAATACTAAGGTAGACTTTTATTTATTGAAGTGAATAAGGAGGTACATGTCCAGCCAGCTTCCATGTATTAAGCAAAACAAAAGTGTTAAGAGGGAAAACGAGAAGCTATTATCTGTCATCTTAATCCAGTCCAGAATTATTTGAACTTGGCAACATCTTGGTTGCTTTCGCAATTTTCTATTGTTGATCCACTTCACTGCACACGAATATGTCCAGGAGTTGCTGCATTTTCCATCGATGCTTGATCTTATTGCCATTCATTGTTTTCATCATGCTAACCATTATGCTAGAATTTTCAAATGCCTTCTATCTTTGAATTTCAAAAACTTGGAAGTGCTTCACCAGTGTCATTGACCATCAATTGACTTGTGCTTCTATTTTTGTTTTTGCACTTGAATGAAAAACCATGTTACTTCTACTACTTGCACTAATTAACCACATTTTCAACCAGATCTGTTAAGGTATTGGCTAACAATGAGATAGCCTCTCACATCCCCTAAATTCCCTCCCATCCATCCCCAGATATGTATGTACCTGACAATGTGAGGCCTCCTATTTGGAAACCCGAGTTTAACCATGGATTGTCTCATTGATTGTTTGCTAATATTTAACCCTTTTAACTTACTAAAACTTGGTGAATTGCCTAAGTTTGACATTGGCAAATGACAATAAGAACTCAGCAGCCTTTGGTACCTCAACAGGGCATTTATCACTAAATGAACGAGTTGAGATCCACTCCTCAAGTAATGCCTGCACACGAGAAGAAAAGATTGATAGACAAGACAAATAATAAGGATACAATATTAAATATGCAACCTTGAGAAAGTGAAAAATAATGTGGGAGGGAAGTGGGACAGATATAATTCCAATATAGGAACAATGTACCATCCATTTGATAAATAATGAGGGAAGGGAAGTGGAACTATATAATTCTGATATAGGAACAAGTACCATCCATTTAAATCAAGAATATGAAGAAATTTTTGACACATCAAGAATAGAAGCACAAACCTTATGGTCGAATTCAGCCATCTTCAGAACTATTGGTATAATTATTGGTTCAGGACCAGATTTTAAGCTAACAGAAGTCTTTCTATCTCCCTCAAGACCTTTAACAGTTTCGCCTGCATGAACAAAAAATCCAGGAATGGAAACTGTCACCCTTAAGTCACCCATGCATGCATTCATCATCAAGCAAAATTACAAGTTAGAACTTGTCATCAAGGAAAATTATAAGTTAGAAGAGACTAATAGAATACTGGGCTTGTTATCAAAACCCAGATTGAGAATTACCTTTATTGTCAACAATGCTTCCAGCTTTATCTCTAGATCCCTGAGAATCCACAACTTTATTCACCTGGTTAACAGATTTCCCTTCCTCTGAGGCCAAATCCCCAGGAGTGCAGTTGATATTTTCAGTATGATTTCTACTAACACTTGTGGAATTATTTTCCATCTGTCTTGCAGGATCGTCATCTGGAGTCACTGAAACAGGGTTCATTTCAGATTTTTCTGGCATTTTAGCTGGTAATTTATTTTCTTCATCCATCAAGTATATGCTTGGATCCAAATGTATCCCCTGTCATTATTTGTCAGAAACAACTGCAGATCAGATAGGAGTGCTTGGAAACATTACCATGCCTATCAATCTGATAACAAGCATCTCAAAATTTAACAAAATGTTTCCACCAAAAAAAAAAGGTTTGTGTATTAACAAGCCAGTTTAACAGTCATTTCAGTTTTTTTGTTTTAGTCACAACCTAATTGCACCAGATCTGAACACAAATCCTCTCTTGCACTACCTCAACTTAGGCGGCAGCATCAATAGCTGGTCAGAACTACACTTTTTTTCTCTGACTCCCATAGGGAATAACAGAAGGCATAATTTCTCATCTTTTCAACATCAATTAGTTCCCAATCATCTTCTTTCTTTGATAAAGTAAGAAAATATTATTGAAAAGAGACTACAAGATTATGGAAGCAGGATACGAAATCACCCTTAAGAGAAAGTGCAAATGATACAAAATCGAAACAAATTAGCCCTCCTGTGCCAACTAAAGTCAAATAAGTAAGGCCCCTTCAAAAGCCCCAAAAGGAATGTACAACAAGCCTAAGGAGACTAAACAAACAATTTTACAGTTTTGTTTTATCTGAAGACTCAAATCATTGCAATGGTACCATACTTTCCATGGTATCACAACATAAGACCATTTAATGTACGGTTTGTTAGAATCTTTAGCAGAATGAATGACAGCATAATTGTAGATGGTGGATATTATACAGCAGAGTGATCAACAAAGAAATAGGTGTTGACTGGAAGTTTTGATGGAACAGTCTAATCTACAACCAACATAAAAACAGAAAATTAGACATACCTCAATTATTATTGGCTTTCCATCTTTCATTGCTTTCTTCAAATCACCAGCCAAACCTTTGAAGCAAGCATTAAATTAAAAAATCAAAAACCTACGCACTTGCAGAACATCTAGCAAAATTAAAACAATTTCCAGGGGAACAAAGAACACCTTTGAAATCCAAGAAAAAAAATTACAACCACCATGAACATGAAACAAGTTGGAGAGGGAAAAGAGAATTATTCAAATAAGAAAGGAGATCAAAGAAGCGCGATGGCAAAATTGACAGACTACCTTTACGAACAATTCTGCATTCTCTACAAAATTCAGTGATTAACTCCTCAGAAGAGCTGAATTCTCGTGCCCATACAGGAGTAGAAGCCAATGGTGCACTGACTCAGATAAAGAAAGGGAATAAGTGATCTTGTACTGTCCACGGAATAAAAAGAATAAGCGATTTTGTACTGTCCAGAGAATAAAAAGAATAAGAGCTAGCTAGCATGACCAATAATCTTCATCATAGGATACAATATCATGTACTGGAGACAACAATATAGTGTCAACAAAATTGAAACCTAGTTATATATAGTTTCTGAGTCCTTATTCCAGTCAACAATGTCTATGTTTGTAATAAGGAATCTTCCTTGTTATAACTTTCCTTGCTCCTTTTTTGGATGGCTCAGTATGCTGCTGATATTCTTAATTCCTCTAGATAGAAATGCTTCTAACATCAGAAATAGAAACCATGGAACTAAAAATAGAGAGGGAATAAACATACTCAGTTGACGTTCGCAGTAATTCATACACCATATCTGTCTGCAACATTAAAAATTTTAAAAAAAAACCCATATGTTTCAAAGGCATCAGTATTGAACCCAAATGAATTGATACATGAAAAGACAATAAGGAAGGCGAGATGCTTCATGGCTAGGTGGAAGGCAGCACCTGTAAGACATTAGGCAAATTCAGCCGTTGTGCGAGTTGGGTAGCTATGGTAGACTTCCCAACACAGGCAGTTCCACAAACAAGGATCACCAAGGGCACTCTTTGATGATGAAATCTAAAAGCATATGACCAGGAAAAAAATCATTTTTTTCTTTTTCAACATAAAATCAGCAAAAACCTTTCATCTTTGTCATTTAATATGAAGAAAGTGATAATAAGGCAATAAAACTTCTGGGCGCGGATACTGTGGATAGAGCTCTAAATTACCTCGTCATCATCTTGTAACGATTTATGTACTCTTCTCCATACCCCCGCCGCTCCATAAGCTGCAAATAGACTCCTATGTATGAGGAGGGAAGAGGGCGTATGAAACTAAATCCAATATTCAGAAAAGTCTCAAAAGTATTCTAGTGCTCAGTGTAGTCCCTCCATTACGGCCATAGAAAGAAAATGGCATGCTAAACTCCTCTTATACAGCAGATTATGCCACTTGCTATCCATAGCCACCTAAGAATTGAAAATAAAAGAAGGAAAGGTCACATACCTTGAATAGATTAGCTTCCAAATCAGACTGAGATCTGCCAAAATAATACAAGAGGTTGCCCATTAGTTGAAAAACAAGAAAAAAAAACAAAAAAACAATGATCAGTGGAAAACCTTCAAATATAGCCATGGGGTACATTTTAGACTTTACCCGACTACTGCATAAAAGGATTAAAAAAAAAAAGGGAAGATTGTCATTACACGTCGAGAAGGCTGTTATCAATGAGCAGCTTCTTGAGCTCAAGAGCAATTTTAATAGCTACATGATTCGGTATCTGAAATCACCCACACACAGAATAAAACAAACCCAAAACCTTAGTCACGATCATCTTCTCAAAACCCACAATTCAAATGTAATATTCGGAGAGAAAAACCCAACCAACTGTTCATCATCCGCACTACATATATATAGGTAATTCCAGGAAAAAAGAATTTTAATAAAATTGACAGAGAAATAAATAGTTGGAGACCTTGGTGACAGTCAACATTCTGCTGAGCAAGAATCTGGATAAAACATAGTAGTGATCAGCGTTATCACCTAACCACACCCTCACCTGTATTTATTTATTTATATATACCAAACAGGATAAAAAAACAATCAATTGAATCAGATTGAATTAAATAAGGGGTGGTGTGTGTTTTATTTTGGTTTTCAGGAGCAAGAACAAAGGGGGGCTGACCTTGACAAAGTCATATTTAGAGGAAGCATTTCGGGAAGAGAAACTTGGGAAAGAGGAGAATCGTTTGTTGTTTCCGGAGTGATCGAAGCCGTCTTCTTCTTCATCATCTTCCACGCCACTGTTGTGATTGCTGTAACGAGGGCTTGTTGATATCACCACTTCCTTCCCTTTGCTCATCTTCAATATTATTCACTATCACTGCTGCTGTATAAAAATATTAAACAAGACTTCACTGCTTTCTGTCTCCAATCTCCGATCTCTTTTTTTCCTCCTCTGCCACGGACGCTGATGTTAAAACTCCCTCCCTCCCTCATAAGAATTTTAGGCACGGTTGGTCAAACCTTCAATTTTTAAACTTCTCTTCTAGTTAATTCAGGGTGGTCGAGGAGTGTTTATTTTTTTCAATATTTTTTTAATTAAAAATATATTAAAATAGTACTTTTTATTTTTAAAAAATTAATTTTTATTTTGTTATATTAAAATAATTTTAAAATAAAAAAATATTTTAAAATTTTAAAAATATTTTAAATAACGTTTCTTTTAGTACATGTTTGAGAGTATGGTTATTTTTTTTAAGTATTTTTAATATTAAAATATATCAAAATGATATTTTTTATTTTTAAAATTAGTGTGTCTAAACTATTCAAAACATAAAAATAAAAATTTAGTAAAAAAATTAAATTTTTTAAAAATATAAATTGAGCAGCATTTTCAAATACTCTCTTAACCTAACCAAGTTAGGTCAATCCAAAAACCGGTTAGCCAGCTTGGTAAATTAATTTGGTTTTTTCCAAAAGACCCAGCCAGCCAGATAAACAAACGAGGAAGAAGAAAGCACTCGAAATAACTAAATAGAATCGGCCGATTTTTCGGAGACTCAATTGAATCATTTGATCGGCTAGAACACGCCCCTCTTTAACAATTAAAATTCTTGTACATTTGTTCCTGACTACGAGATCTAAAAAAAAGGTTTGTGGTGCGCAAAAAAAGCACAGCATATGTCTTTTGATTTATAAATTAAATAAAATTAAGACGTGCGATGATTCTATTGTACGTGGATATTTTTTTATAAATTATTATGGATTAAAATAATTAGTTTTTTATAAATTTTTAATTTGACTTTTGACTTTTGACTTTTTTTTTTGACATGATTGAGCGCTTCTCAGCTAAAACTAATAGCCAATCACATGAATTTTTAAATTTTATAAGAGATAATGAAATTAAAATATCAAATATCAAAATAAAAAATATGAAGAAAATATATGGTAACCTCAAATTTCATTCAAAAAATAGCTTGGTCCCTGTAAGTGATATCAAAGTAAAAAATATGGAGAAAATATATGGTAACCTTAAATTTCAGTTTATAAGTGATTGGTCCCTATAGTTGTTATAAATTCAAATTTAATATCAAATTTTATTTTCTTCATTTTTCAACTCATTTTTTTGTGAGAGGAGAGACATTCATCAAAAACCGACGTAGAAAAGTGTTGACATTAATTTTAACCACCAAAATAATTTAAATTAGTATCAATGGGATTCATTTGATAAAAGAAGTCTTGTAGTGGTTGTTTTCAGCCTTGATAAAAAATCATATCTAAGTCGAGAATGAGAAATTTTATTCGGGTTGATTTTGTGATTTAGATCATTTTTTTAGTTTATTAGATTGATAAGTTGATTTATTGATGTTTTAATAGTGTTTTCAGGTTAAAATGGGTGTTCTGGGTCATAGGCTTGATTTTCCAGTCACCATAATGGTGACCAAATCCTAGGTTGACGGACGACATGTCATCTACCACAACATGCGACGAGTCATGTGCCTCTTTTTTTCTCAAAAATAATTGAAGTGGATGACAAGTTATCAAACCTTTTAAATTAGAAAAAAAAAAAAAAGATTTACATGCCAGGCACTTGGCCATAGGCCTGTGCTGTTGGACTGTATTTTGGTTATTTTTCTTTATATTTAGGTTAATTATAGACTTGTGGGAAAAAAAATATTAAACTCGGTTGAGTTTATAACCTAGATCGCAAGTTCGATGGGTTAGGCCACAACATTTGGTCTACGTATTTTTTTCTTTTTTTTCTATTTTATGAATTGTTTTTGTCCCTCAATTTGAAAAAAAAAAGTAATTTTATCATTTGTTATGTAAATGATTTTTATTTAACTTAAAGTGAAAAAAATACAATTTGATTCTTTAATATCAATAATCTACTT
>Ga0325414_1008103_pt1 | contig 11130 bp, 2 predicted proteins | sample PopdelMetagenome_8_FD_206183 | JGI IMG/M metagenome (GOLD analysis project Ga0325414, IMG submission 206183) | Populus deltoides microbial communities from Bellville, Georgia, United States - Leaf-PdKOR-R3 | ecosystem: Host-associated > Plants > Phyllosphere > Phylloplane/Leaf | place: USA...
CTTTTTCTCCAACATTTTCTAGTGACCAAAACAGATCAGATTCACCCTCCGCACACCCAGATGGAAACAACAAAATCACACCATAACTTGAAAAACGTTACATTTTTTCAGAAACTCCGACTCTTGGACTCAAAATTACAAGACCTAATCCGAGCTATTGATTCCTTATTTTCTCAGCAAATCGTAAAATCAAATCTGACCTTCTATACTTTAGCATCTCCAGAAAAATAATTAAGAACAGAATCAAATCTCAGGTACCATAACACGTTAAAATCGAACAAAAAAATAAAAAGAAAAATTAGAAACACATAAATCTCAGCAGATCGAATAAAAAACAACAATAGTATCTCTTTTCAGTATAACAAAAAAAATCTAGAAAAATATAAATGAATGACACTTACTAGCTAGAAGTTGCTGCCTTGCTGGAGCTAGGAAGGGCGGGCTGCTGGAACTGCTGCTGCCGGCTGGAAAGAGTGAGAGAAAGAGAGCGAACTGAAGCGAGAGGTCTAACGGCTGAGGAAGAGATTTCACCGTTATTTTTCTTTATATATACTATGGCATTATTGTAAGTTTGTAACTCTATCAAAATTTAAAAACATTTATATATATAGATGAAATACGAAATAATAAATACTCTTGAGACACTGGAATGATTTTTTTTAATTAAAATTTTTTATTTATTAGGTTTAATTTTTATTTTTTTAATTATTATATATTTTATTTAAAATAATTTATAAAATTAATTTATTTTAATTTTTTTATATATCAAATCTAATCTCTTCTTTTTTTATTATTATTTATTTTAATTGAAATAATTTATATATATTTTTTAATTTCATCATTCTTAAACATTTTTATATCTTAGTTTTGGTATTACTATTTATTTTATTTAAAATAATTTATAAAATTTAATTTTGTTTTTTTAATTTTATCTTCCTTTAATATTTTTATATATTAAATTTGATTATTATTCTTTTAATAAATTTAATAAAAATTAAAATATTAATAAGTTTTTTAACTTATTTTTCATGATATAGTCATATATTAAAAAATATTTTTCTATTTATTTTTTATAATATTATTAAATATAATAAAAATCACTTTTAAAAAATATTTTCTAATAACCAAACCAATTATATACACCATCAAAGTTTTGACCTCGTGCCTCGTGTTTTGAAATAAAACTGCATGGATTCTCCCCCCCCACTTCTTTTTACCTTCTAAAGTTATATCTTGTATATATTTTTTTAATTTTATTTTTAGAATTTAATTTATTTTTATTTTTATATCAATTTTAATTTTTTAATTTTTAATTTTTTTTTATTTTTCTATTATACTTTTTTAATTAAAATTTTTATTTATCAGATTTAATTCATATTTTTTTAACTATTATTTATTTTATTTAGAATATTTATGAAATTGATTTATTTTTAATTTTATCATCTTTTATTTTTTATATAAGTTAAATGTGATATTTTTTTATTATTATTTATTTTATTTAAAATAATTTATAAAATTAAATTTTTTTCTCTTCAATTTCATCCTCCTTCAATATTTTTATATATCAAATTTGATTCACATTCTTTTAATAAACTTAAAAAAATAAAAAATAAAAAATTTATTTTTCAGTTTTTTTTCATAATATAGTTAAATATTAAAAAATATTTTTAATTTGTTTTTCATTACACAACCAAAAATAAAAAATAAATTTATTATCTATAAAAATCATTTTAAAAAAATAATTCTCAATAAACTATAAAAGTTTCTACCTCGTGCCTCGTGTTTTGAAATAAAACTACGTGGATTCTTTTCTTCCCTCCCTCCCTTTTGAATTTATAAAGTTGTTTTGGGCTTGAAGCCCTATATCTCATTTGTAAAATTGTATCTTGATCTCAGCCCTGTAATCATGGGCCATTATTGTTGCTCGACAGAAAAGGAAAAGAACAGAAAAATATTTGCCCTTAGTGAGAGGGGAGACTATAAAAAGGGGTTCCGGGAGGTGAAGAAAAGGATAACATCCCCGCGCTCGTATTCTCAACCTGACAACTCTTATCTCCTTCACTTCTCTTCTACTGCTAATTAAAAGACACAGCTACTTAGCTTCTAAGCACTTACTCTTTTAGTACAAGAATACACACTGTCTTGAAATCCTATGTTAAAAGAAACAGAGAAAAGTTTTATTCTCTTCCTTTAAGGACTCGGAACTTTCCTTGTACACAGCATCCAACGCAGGTAAGTTTTGTTTCTTTGATGTTTCGTTTCTATGGCTTTTGCTTTCATTTCTTCCTAGAAACCCTGATAAAACATTCTTGAGACCTGATTTTTTTCATGGGGTTATCTGCTTGTGATGTTTTAAATTGAATTAGATATCCATGGTTTTACTTGCCTTGATTGGTTACAGTGAGTTTTTCTTCTGATTATTGATTCTTTGTAGTGTTCTTTGGTGTCTTGTTGTATTTTACTATTCAAGGTGTCTTTATTTTGATTCATTTATTGCCATTGAGTTGGTTTTGATTGACGGAATTTTTCTTTGTAGGGAATAAAAAGAGTTGTTTTGTGATTATATGTCAGTCTCTCTATTCAATGGTTTCGTATTTGATTTTGTTGGAACTTTGATTTGCAGGTAAAGATTGTTGAAAATGGAAAATGGAATTGATAGAGTTGTCGATGCGACGCAATTAGAAAATAACATCATTGTTGACACTGAAGTTTCTAGGGATAAGGTGGAGGATAAATATGAGGTTTTGGGTGGCGCGGTGGAGGGAAAAAATGAGTTATTGGGGGATAAGGTAGAGGAGAAGGTTGCGGTGGCGTCCAGTGAATCGAAGGATTTGGAAGATGAGGTTTTTGTGGAGGCACTTGAGTCACCCGAGAAATTGCATGAAGAGGGAGTGAAGTTTGAGTCAGATGGCGGTGTTGAGAGTGTTGGTGACTCGAGTTTGGTGGTTGGGAATGCAAATATGGATGTGGGAAATGAAATGGAGAAATTTGAGGCACATGAGTCAGAAGGTGGTGATTCTGGTTCAGTAGTTGTCATTGAGAAATCAGATGTAGGAAGTATGATGGACAAATTTGAAGAGCCGGTTTTTGTTCCTGCTGAGCCTGGGAATCCCGAGGGGTTCACTGAGGTGGTTGGTGAAGAGAAGGTGGTGGATTCGGTAGGTGGAGAGAGTATCCGTAAGATTGACGAGGGAGGGACTGTTGTGGAAGTGGAGGGCAGTGTGTTGAATGGAGGGGAGGTTGTTTCCGAGATTGTTGGTGATGGAGGAATAGAGGCTTTGATGGGTGAGGATGTGGTGAATGCTATGCAGAAAATTGAATCAAGTGAGGGGATTCTCCCTGAGGATAGTAAGAGAGAGGAAATCAAAGAGGATGGCTCAGTTGAGCTTCAAGACAGAAAAGGTGAAGGACTTCATGAGAATCCGGTGAAAGTTGATACAGAAGATCAGGATGACAAAAGTGGGGAATTGATAGGGGATTCAGCTGGCCTTGATTCGGAGGATGGGATTCACAAGGGTGGGCATCCAAAGGGCATTTCAGCAACTGTTGATACAGAACACGGAGATACCAGCAATGGAGACTTGAAAGATACTATAGCTTCAGTGGATCCAGAGCATCATGAGGAAACTCCTGAACTGACAGCTACTTCAGCTGTCCCACATACAGCCCTGGAAGAATCAACGGTGGTAGCGGAAACCGTAAGCTTAAATTCTTTAGATAAGTTTGTGAATGAGAAAAATGAAGACATTCAGGCAGATACTGCTAATTTGAGAGCAGAGGATAACAAGGATTCTGAACCAGAGCATGCTGCTGAAAAAGGTAATGATGCTGGCCAGAACAGTATTGTGTCTGGGCACCCTGAAAGGATTGCAGAAACATATCCAGAGAAGCAAAACACTCCAGTAAATAAAGAAGGTGAAAGACACCCTGAACCTAAGCTTGCCTCTTTATATGGAAAATCTTTGCGTCCTCCCTCCCATTCCCATCCAGCTGGCCTTGGGCGTGCTGCCCCACTCCTGGAACCTGCAACTAGGGCAATGCAGCAGTTGCGTGCTAATGGAGCCATGTCTCATATGCGCCCTCAACAGCTTGATGACCCTACTAATGGGGAGTCAGAGGAGCACGATGAGACTCATGAAAAACTCAAGATGATTAGGGTGAAATTTTTGCGGCTAGTGCATAGGCTTGGATTGGCTCCCAATGAAACTGTTGTGGCACAGGTTTTATACAGATTGGGAATTGTTGAGCAGCTGCGAGGGAGAAATCGGGGTCGCATTGGCACCTTAAGTTTTGATCCTGCAAGTGCCATGGCAGGACAGCTTGAGGCAGATGGGCAGGAACCCCTTGATTTCTCCTGCACAATTATGGTTCTTGGAAAGACTGGGGTTGGAAAAAGTGCCACTATCAATTCAATATTTGATGAAGCAAAGCTCCCCACCAATGCTTTTCAATCTGGTACAAAAATGGTTCAGGATGTTGTGGGAACTGTTCAGGGGATCAAGTTACGGGTCATTGACACACCAGGCCTCCTTCCTTCCGGGTCTGACCAGCGACAGAATGAGAAAATCCTTCTCTCAGTGAAAAACTTTATCAAGAAAACTCCTCCAGATATTGTGTTGTATTTTGATAGGTTGGACATGCAGAGCAAGGATTTTGGTGATCTGCCCCTGTTGCGAACCGTCACCAAGATATTTGGTCCATCTATATGGCAAAATGCAATTGTTGTCCTCAGTCATGCTGCTTCTGCTCCACCTGATAGTCCACAAGGTACCGTTTCAAGTTATGAAATGTTTATAACTCAACGTTCTCACGTTGTTCAACAAACAATTCGTCAGGCAGCAGGTGATATGTGGCTTGTAAATCCCGTTTCATTAGTTGAGAATCACTCTGCGTGTAGAAGAAATAGGGCAGGGCATAGAGTGTTGCCTAATGGTCAGGTTTGGAAGCCTCAATTGTTGCTACTTTCCTTTGCATCAAAAATCCTCGCTGAAGCAAACACTATATTGAAGATGCAAGATAGTCCACCTAAGAAGCAATTTGCAACTCGGTCAAGAGCTCCTCCTTTACCATACCTGCTGTCATCTCTTCTCCGGTCAAGACCACAAGTTAAGCTACCTGAGGAACAGTTTGGTGATGAGGATGGTTTAGATGATGATTTGGACGAGTCATTGGATTCTGAGGACGAGTCTGAATATGATGATTTACCACCATTTAAAAGTTTAACAAAAGCCCAGGTGGCAAAGCTTACTAAAGCTCAGAAGAATGCATATTTTGATGAGTTAGAGTACAGGGAGAAACTTTTTATGAAGAAACAGTTGAGGGAAGAGAAAAGGCAACAAAGGATGATGAAGAAAACTGCAGTGGCAACCAATCCTCTGCCTGGTGACTACAGTGAAAATGCAGAAGAAGAAAGTGAAGGGCCTGCATCTGTGCCCGTTCCCATGCCAGATTTATCCTTACCTGCTTCTTTTGACTCTGATAATCCTTCCCACCGGTACCGTTATCTTGATAACTCCAATCAGTGGCTTGTAAGGCCAGTTCTTGATACACATGGTTGGGATCATGATGTTGGCTATGAAGGTATAAATGTGGAGAGATTATTTGTAGTTAAAGACAAGATTCCTGTATCCTTTTCTGGCCAGGTAACGAAGGACAAGAAGGATGCCAATGTTCAAATGGAATTAGCAAGTTCTATAAAGCATGGGGAAGGGAAATCAACTTCACTAGGTTTTGATATGCAGACTTTAGGGAAGGACTTGGGCTATACTTTACACAGTGAGACAAGGTTCATTAATTTCAGGAAGAACAAGGCAACTGCTGGTCTTTCGGTTACTCTATTGGGTGATGCCTTATCAGCTGGAGTGAAAGTTGAGGACAAATTGATTGCTAATAAGCGGTTCCAAATGGTCATGTCTGGTGGTGCAATGACTGGTCGTGGTGATGTAGCATATGGTGGTAGTCTGGAGGCCCAACTGAGAGATGAAGATTATCCCCTGGGTCGTTCGCTATCCACTCTTGGACTCTCTGTTGTAGATTGGCATGGAGTTCTAGCAATTGGTTGCAATATACAATCTCAGATTCCTATTGGAAGGTCTACAAACTTGATTGCCCGTGCCAATTTGAATAACAAGGGTGCAGGACAACTCAGTATTCGCATAAATAGTTCAGAACACCTCCAAATAGCTTTGGCAGGTCTCATTCCTCTATTGAGGAAGCTTTTTGATTATCATGAAGAAATGCAGCTTGGACAATAAAGAAAACTCGGCACTTCTTTTCCTGCAGTAGCCAAGCTGTGACAGGAAACGCCTGAGTTCGCTATGTCGGGATGGTCATTTATAAGAATGAGCAAACCTAAGCTTTTCTATTTGTACTCTCTTTTTTCTGCCGTTGTATTTCAACATCGCGTTACCTTGATAACATTCATTGTAGCAGTTTTGTTAGATATTTTCATACGGTGGTTTTTGTTCCCTCTACACCACTGAGCCAAACAATGTTTCTTGTTCACTCGTGCCTCTGTCAAGCTATTTATTCCTTCTACATTGGTGTGTACATTTGTTCATCTTGTCCAACACGTGCACTCACGATCTGATACTATTTTCTTCTTTTCTTTTAGCTACACTAGTTTAATATTTTCGCTGTCCGCCGTGGAAAGTTACCCAGAGCTTTTATCTTGGAATTGTGTGGTGTTAATCCTCACTAATCAATGGCTATTCCTGCTTTCTGCCAAGGGCAATTTTACTGATGCCTGTGGCCTGCAGGTGTGCTATCAATGTTCACAAAATCAGAATTCCGGTTTCAAAAATGCTTTCTTCAAATAATGGTTCCAATTCCAATAGATGACATCATGGGAAGTTCCAGACTAAGGAAAATCTAAATGCAATGTTAATGCAGCTTGGATAAGCAGACTAAGAATGGTGTTTAGTGATGAACATGGTTCTTTTCTTGCAGCAAAATCTGTTTTCTGCAGAAATGTCCCTAGAACTAAGTGATGGAGGCTATGGCTACATAGGGGGCGCTTTGTTGGGAAAAAGATGATGGCTGGAGACTCGAGATATTCGAGATGGAAACTGTCTCGAGCTGATTCATGATGTTCAACAGACGACGGTGAAGCCCTTCCCCGTGGATACGGGGAATATGATGTTTTGTAGCTTAGTCACTTTTGTCAGAAACAAAAGATTAAGTTTTTGAGCTGATATTAAAATTTAAATAACAAAACATTCATCACTTCAAATTTCACCATTGCCACCATTCTCTTAAGCTTTTAAATTAAACTAGATCTTTGACAAGTTTGTTATTGTCTGTATTTCTTACATCTTCATTGGCTTGTTCAAAGAGTGGCTCATATTCATGGCTAAACAGGGAAACAAGGGACATGTTTTTGCTTTCAGTCAAGAGAACCATGCTTACTTTTGTTGATACCTTCACTGTCTGCTTCCAATAATTGTAAAAGGCCAACAAGAACCGCACTGACCCAGAAGGATTCTCCTGTCCATTACTAGCTCGTCCAGTTTAAAATAATTCAGGCCCTCTCTGCCTGTATAGACCACTGTTGTGTGTCAGTTCTGGCAAGCCTTTGAAAAAGTGGATATTTTCAATTTAACTTCCACGTCAGTTCTACATTATATTTTTATAGATTGACCCCAAAATAATAACGAAAAGGGCCCCTCGTCATCATACGCGCGTCGTCGCAGACTCGCAAATAAATTTATGAAATTTGTTTAACATTTTAATTAATTTTTTAAGCTAACGAGACTAAAATAAATATAGTTTTTTTAATTGATTATGTATTTTATAATATTTAATTTCATGTGGGTGTTTTTTTTAGTTAAATCTATATCATGAATATGTTTGACTTTAATAAATAAAAAAATAAACAGACATGCAATTAATTATTTACATACCTAAACATCTAGTTAAAAAAACAATAATTAAATAAAAAGGCAAGAATCGATAACGAAAGGGTGCTCCATATTGAAAGAGTGGTTAATTTTAATTAATCAATGAGTTCATAACTATTAATTAAATCTTATCATTCTCAACTTTGTAGTTAATTTTTGTTATTATTGTCTCGCATCGACGTAATCTTGAACATCAAAACATTCCGAAGAATCATGGTGAAATGTGATATGATCAGTTAAAAAATAATATAAACTAAAATATAATAAATTATTAACTACCAAACTCTTGTTATTTAGAAAAAGTTTCCCTTTATATGTTAATCTAAGGTTAGTGCTGGTTTTTTTTAAAAAAAAATAATGTTTTTTTCCGGTGTTATTATCATTAATTTTTTAAAATTAAAAATCTTAAATTAACAATTATCAATTATCAATCATCAAACTTCAATTATTATTGTAAGATTCTATAATTAATCATTGTTTCTATGAGTTTTCATTATTTTTTATTACATTAATGGTTATTTTTTCTAGTAATTTTAAAAAAATTAATAAAGAAAATTTTCAAAATTATTAAAAAATAACCATTGTTTTTTATGAGATTTTGTGGAAAAAAAATTATAAATTATTTAGAGAAAATTGATATTGAGAAAATATAAAATAGTAGATAACGGAAAAAGAAGAAAAATTAAAAAAAAAAGAAGGAACGCCTGACTAGCACTAGGCCTGATAGCAACTAGGCCTAAGCACTTATGTTGAGGGATTTATTTATTTTTTGTATTTTAAAAAGAAATTTTTGTATTTTTATTTTTAAAAAAATTTTAAATTAATATTTTTTTAATGTTTTCAAATCATTTTAATATACTAATATAAATATAATTTTAATCAGAACGACAATGCAACTAGTTAAAAAAAATTCAAAATTAAAAAGTGAAGCCGTTGTTTTTTATGACAATCTATGGTTAAAAAAACTGGGGTCGTTGTTTTTGACCCTACACACCATTTCAAAGACATCCTAAAACCATATCAAATAAACGTATTATATTTTAAAACACGTTCTAATCAGCCCTAAAAATCTGAAAAACCGAACTCCCCCCTCCATGTCTCCTGCCTTTACTCTCTGATCTCCCTACATCCAGGGACCTTACTGTAATACAAATAAATTTTAGACTGTGTTTAGTGCAAACCTAGGAATTCCGTAACCAAAGTAAGAATAAGCTATAAAAATTCCGAAAAAATCACTTGGGTTTTTTGGAAAGCCGACAGAGTTTAAAGCTAGGAAAAAGCCTAAAGCAGCAACATTTTGTCCACTGTGGGAAGGCTTGCCTAAAGCAGACCCCATTTTATTTTAGCTTTTTTTATAATATAATTATAGGACGGATCTCCCAAAAAGATCAAGTTGAAACAAAATTGAATCACCCTATGCTGGCTTTGTACACGAATTAGTGCTTGATGTAATATGGAAGCTCGTGATGGATGGCAGGCTAGGAGCTTGCTTCTTGTGCATGGTGGTAATTTCTTTCTTTGCCCAAGAAAAAAAAAATCCTAGCTTCTCCCTGCCCAAGAAACAATTCCCTCGAACTCTACCCTTCAACAACGATTCTAGGTTTCCAATGAACGCTGATAGTCTTGTGAGTTGAGTTGCTTCGAATGCAAGGAAGAGCTGGTGAAGCTGCGTTTTTCGACTCGGAATTAATAATTAAGCGTATTTGAATCAATCTTTTTAAGTATATTCACAAAAAATCAAATATTTCTTGTAGAGTTCACGTCATTAACCATTTCAAGTTTAGTTTAAAAATGTTTTTCTCGGTGAGGTAGAAAGAGGTAGAACACTGCATTTTGAGTTCGACTTTCCCTTCCTCTTTTCCGAGGCATGGATTAAATTAACTCTTGATAACATGGTTAATAATTAATAAACTCTTTAGCCACGAAGAACCATCTTATTGACCGACTAAACAGGCTTTGAAACGGGGATAGTTTCGAGCCATGGTGCGATATAGTCAGCTTGAGTTCGAGACTTAACCCTAAAAGCTTGAAGTTCAAATTAACAACCCGAGTGATATGTCCGAAATCACTCTTTTTTATTTTTTCTCTTTGGCCCTAGCCTATCTACATTGTTTCCTAATTTCTCACGGACCACCGAGCTACCTGTCCAAATTCCCTTGATAAGTTCTTTGCATTGATTCTCCTTGATTGATATATGAACATCAAAGTGTTTTTGTCTTTGCCTGTTTGTATATTTGACGTCAGCAATCAATTCCTTAATTTCTCTTTTTTGCCATTATTGGACTCTGATAATCTACAGTGAAAAGCTATTCCTGAACTAACTGAAACTTTTATAATATTTATCTTTTCCTGTACAGGATCCGGCCTTTATTACTAAAAAGAAGAAAGAACTTAATCTTAATTCTTTGTAATATATTAATTATTGGTGTCTAATTAATCTCGATTTCCATATATTAATAGTGTTTTGAGTTTAATAACTGATCGATCTCATAGGTGATGAATCATGCAAAAACAAATATCTTTTATTGCAAGAGAGGAAAAAAAAAGAATTTAATTAATTAAGATCTATTGAAAAGAGATATTAAAACATGAAAACCAGCTGAATTAAATATTAATTCATTAATGTCATAAAACAAAAAATGCTATAAATTAATTAGATGAACACATGCAACAACTATATCCTATTCAATGATCTAGCTAGCTGGGTAACTATGAGACAGACGAATAATTAATTTATTTTATTTATTTAAAATCATATAAAAATATTTAAAAATTATATAGTAATTAATAATTAACCTTTCACATAATGATAAATCATAAATCTAAGGATAAGCAATTAAGTTGTGACCTTACATGCATGTCTTTTAAAAATATGATTGCGATTACTTTTTAAAGTGTTTTTTCATGCTAAAATACATTAAAATATAGTTTTTTTTTAAAAAAATTAATTTTAAAATCAGCACATCAAAACTATTCAAAATATATATATATATATATATATATATATATATATATATATAAACAAATTTGATTTCCATCATGTTAACCTATACAATCATCATTTGTCACTCGCATGATCAATGCTTATCGTTTTTCGATTTAACAAGCAATCTTACAACATTAAAAGGTAAAAAAAGGTGATCAAATGGGCACAAGAGAAACAAGACAATTGTTAACATGTTGTTCTTCATCACTGGTCTCCCTCGCCAATCAAATCACCTCAAACTGCCCC
>Ga0325414_1008104_pt1 | contig 11129 bp, 6 predicted proteins | sample PopdelMetagenome_8_FD_206183 | JGI IMG/M metagenome (GOLD analysis project Ga0325414, IMG submission 206183) | Populus deltoides microbial communities from Bellville, Georgia, United States - Leaf-PdKOR-R3 | ecosystem: Host-associated > Plants > Phyllosphere > Phylloplane/Leaf | place: USA...
TAATTTATCTTTAATATTTATATAATATTAAATTAATAAATCTAGAATAAAAATAAAGTTTATGGGACAAAAATATTTTGTAAAGAAAATTATAAAGTTATTATAATTATGAGATTTATATTGCATCAAAGTATTGTTCCTAAAATGTTCCTGATTGATACCCTCTTAAATATTAGACATTTATTAGAGTCGCAGAGATTGATACATATTATATTTTTTTATTTATGAAAAGAAACGGTTGTTCTTATAAGCTAAGTTATAAGAAATATCTAGAACTAATATGTAAGTGTTTGTCACAAGACATGTACACTGAATTGATCTGCATGAAAATTCTATATAGAGAAATTACATATGTCTATGAAAAGGCTCACGTAACGATTGTGCAAGTGATCCTTAGATTTGAGATCACTACATTATCTTTATAGAGAATGTTATGTTTTAATCATGTTACATGTTATTTTAATCGAGGTAATGAAGGGGTAGACATTGGATATAACATGAATTATATGAAAGTACTTGATTGATCAAGAGAGGATTTATCACCCTAGATGAATTAGGAAAAATAGTTTATATGTTCTCAAAAAGTATTGATTAAGAGATCCTTGACCAAGATAAAATGAGATTTAAAAAGAATTTCAAATCTTATTGAAACGATTAATAACTATTATATAAAGAATAAGCATGGTTTAACATGGTAGACATACTTTATGCTTTAATGTTAAATCAAAATATTATTGATGAAATGATATTAATTACACTAAAAAACCAATCACTGAAAGGTTAAGTTAAATTACTAATGAATTTTCTAATATTTGGGGGATCATGACACATTGTTAAACGATACACCTTATCTTCCATTATAAATTAATCAATTATTGAATTGATAATAAATTAATTAATTTAATTCTATTTAATTAGAATTATAATTTATATTTGGGTCAACATATTAGAACTTGATGGGTCACACATAATAAGAATTATTAGTCAAAAATTAAATTAAGATGATTTAATTAAGTATAACTTGATTAAAATATATTTTAGAAATTAAAGACTACAATATAATTAATATATGGATTATATTTTTAGACCTAGAAAACTCAAGTAAGGACTTAATTGAGTTAATTTCTAAAATTATTCTAAATTAATAGATGAATATTATTCAGGGGGCAAATTGATATTTTATCAATTTATTGGATTTTTCATATTTTTCCTATAATTAAATAGTAAGATATGCATTTTATTTTTTATGAGTTGTCTGTTAAACAAAAAAAACTATGTAAATAAAAAATTAGAACTAACACTCTAAACATAACAATTCATCTCTTCTAAATAGAGATTTAAAAGATTTATCATGGGTGATTTGTGTGGATTATTATTGGAAGTCGAATAATTGAAGGACTTATAGTTTATAACAGCACAATTTTTAAAGAATTATTCAAAGCTGAAGAAAATCAGATCTTGTGACAATAAATCTTTAAACAACTTTAGATCTGTCTAACGAGATCTTAAAGACTCCCGAATAATTTTATTTTATTATTTATGTTGCGTGTATGATATTCAGGAACCCAACATGTTTTTATAAAGAAAAATTATAAATATTAAAAAATAAAATAAAATAAAATATTTCAAAAATTATATATGAATTTTTGCAATTGATTTATTTGTGCTGAATTATCCAATGACTTGGGTTGTGTTGGACATTATAACATCTGTTGTTTTAAGCTGAATCGCCAAAAATATTTCCTAGAAAAATTCTCAACCGTACATCTGTTCATGCAAAATAAGTGGTTTCAACCTCACATTTGAGTTTTTCTATTTTTAAAATGAGCTGACTCGGCCTGATTGTAGGGACTTTGAAGTTTCTTGGTAATTCATGTCTATTTGGATGTGCTATATATTAGTTTTGGCTAATCTTTTGGAGTAATATTAACTTTATACTCAAACTCTTTATTTTCATTTTACCTTTAAATTATTTTGATTTTTTAATTAATTTTTGTTGGAATCAATTAACAAAAAAGGATAAGTTCTCTAAAAAAAAAAGACGGCATTTCATATAAAAAATGTAAAAATTGAATGTAAATATAAATGAAAAATCTTATTTTACACTTTCCACCCTTTATTTTATTTTTTATTTTTTGTATTTTCACTTTTTACTTTTTGTTAAAAATATTTTATTTGACCTTTAGAAATTAGAAATTGAGTTGAATTTTTGTTTTATCAAAATAACATAAAATGACCAAATAAGCCTTGAGGAGATAATGAATGTCAAAAATTGACAAGCAAAATGTTTATTTAGCACTAAAAGATTAGAAAAACAAATACTAAAACATTAATTTCACTCAATCTCATTTCATTTCAGTATCAGTAAAAACAAAATCAAGCATAATTTGTCGTTTTCATTTATAAGTGAGCATGCCCTTTATTTTTAATTTCATTTTTTTATTTTAAGATTTAATTAAAAAAACATTGAAACATAAATGACATGAATTCTCATAAAAACATAAGATTTTCTTAGAAAAAAAATTTGAGACTTGGCTAATGAAAAAAACATAAGTTTTTCTTACCGAAAATTAAGTTACATTTTCTTTTTGGTCTCTTTAATTTGGAGATTTTATATTTTGATTCAAGACTTTATTTTTATCTCATCTCGATTCCGAGTTTGAAAAAAAAAAGAGAAAGTCATTAAAAACATATGAACGAAATAGAGTTATTGGTTTGGCCCCATTCCAACCACAATAAAAGTTGATCTTAATGTAAACGAGTTAATTTTAACAAAAAAAGAGTTCAATTGAGGTATTTTTTTACGTTCATCTTGCCTAAAAAAATCAATTGAGACTCAAAAGTTTTCAAAGTTGGGTTTATTTTGAGACTGCTTTTTTCCAAGTTTAAGACCGCAACTGGATTTATTTTTTTAAAGCATCTGAAGTGCTTTTTTAGATGTTTTTAGATGAAAATTTAGTTGAAAATGGGTTTCTAGGGTCTAAAAAACTAGACCCTGATTTTTCAACCACCATTATGGTTGAAAATTAGGTTTCTAGAAGATGCGTCTTATTCTATTGTAGATGATGCTTTATCTATTTATTTTTCTTTCAAAAAAAAAGGTGGATGAAAAAAAAGAAGAAGAAAAAGAAGAAATCAATGTCTAGGTTTTTAGGCCTAAACATGTCTAGGATTTTGGGGTTCTTGATAACCCAAAATCCCTAACCTTTTTTTTAGTTTTTTCTTTCAAAATTTTAATTCAAACTCTCATTTTATATGTATTTTTTTATTTCTTTAAATTTTGATTAAGAACTTCCTTTATGTTTTTTAGATGTTAATCGTTCAATTATACAAAAAATTAAATTTCAAAAGATAAGGTTATTAAACCCAATAAGAGTTTATAATCTAAGTTACGGGTTTGACAGGTTAACCCGAGTCTATTTAAAATATTTTTGTCCGAGTATATTTCTTATAAGAAATTTTAGATTGATATGTTTTAATTTATTTATTTTTAAAGCAAATCGATCTTGGCTTGGTCCACCAAGTCAGCTAGGCTATAATTAAAGACCTGGATCCACCTAAAACATCATGTTAATGTTTATAAATAATTAAAATAACGATGGTCTACAATTATTTTAATCAAACTTGGTTTTGATTAGGTCGACTGGGTCATTGTTGGACCCTCCAAATCAACTGGGTCACATTAGTTCAACTCTTATATGATTTAATTTGAAACTCATGCTAAGTAAATAGTTGAGTCCAAGAGCTTTCGGGTTGACCCACATGATTTAATAAGATAAAAAAAAGTTTTAATAAGACAAATATCTTTTTATCCTTGTTTTACAACCTTAAAGTTCTTTTTTTTTTTTTATGTTTATGGTGATTGCTTCTGATTTTTATTAAATAAATGGCATAGAACAATAATAATAAAAAGGAGAGTTTATATTAGAAAATTATTTTGTTTCAATAAAATTTAAATTATTTCTCTTATTATATATATAAAAATATCACTAGATAAATAAATAAATAAAACTTTTATGGCTCCTTATGAAACAAGATCAGGTGTTTTGATCTAAGTTGATTTCTCATATTCTTGAATTGGTATTTGGTTAAAAAAACAAAATAGCATTTTGATAGTGTTTACTGATACAAACCCAAAGGTTAAGAACCTGAGAACCTATGATTAAGATTAAATCATAACCTAAGAAAGTTACAATCAAGTTGAATAGAACTGAACTCATTGATTACTTGAACCAAAGAACAATAGTTATTGGATGAAAACTCTGATTTGTTGATTATAATAAATCAAGAACCAAAGGTATGAGGGTTGAATGCCATAAAGAAAAAATCGTTGATAAGTTTTGAGTAGTTTAATGAAGAACCATAAACAAGAAAAATCCTCTCTAATATTATTTCTAAACTAACATAATAAACTAGTTTAAAAGAACTTTTGAAATAAAATAACAAAGTCCAAGTCTTAATAAATAAAGCTCAACCCATATAACAACTTCTAGAACTTATTGAAAGGCCTTTTCGATATCTGATTGCTATAAAATTTTTAACCCTATATTAAATAGAGTGGTTAGATTGAACATTATGACCATTAACATAAAGTGATATAGTCAAGCTCTAGTACATGTTAAGTAGACTCATCTCTTGCTTATATCATATTAATCAAGGCTTGATCATCCTTTGAACTCAACTTTATGTTTGATGCCTCTTTAATCCTCTTGGCATTTGTCCTTGTAATTGGTCCAATCGGCATATGCAATGAATCATGTGGTTTTGCTAATTGGTTCTAATCATTCCCTCTCTCCTTAAAGAATTTGATCTTAAATCTTCACCTACATCAAAAGAATAAGATTAGAAACATTAAATATAGCACTAATATTATACTCATCTGCAAGTTTGAACTTCATATCATTAATCCATTAAAGGATTTGGAATAGATCATCCCCTTCAGGATGCAACTTAGATCGCCTATGGTTAAAAATCTTTGCTTACTTATATAAACCCAAACTCAATCACTAGGTTTAAAGATAAAACGCATACGACATTTGTTAACTTTATATGCATATTGTTTATTTTTCTTTTTTGTTTGATGTCGAACACTCTTTTAGAGTTTCTTCAACATTTCTATACATTTTCCACTAACTTATCCAAGAAAAACAACTTAATTAATGCAAAAGGTATACTTTTTAAGTTGGCATATAATTTCTCATTCCTTAAAATAAGTGCACAATGCAAATGATTGATATGCTTCTTTAAGCTTCATTGTATGCTAAGATATTATCAAGATAGACTATAAAAATTTTGTCTATAAATACATGCAAAACATGATTCATTAATCTTATAAATGAGTTGTATATTAGTGAGACCAAATGACTACTCGACCATTAATATAACTCATATTTAGTCTTAAAAATAGTTTTTTATTCATATCTTTCTTTCATTTTAATTTGATGATATCCATCTTTCAAATTAATTTTCACAAAGATAAATGAACCATGCAATTTATCTAACATGTCATCTGGCCTAGGAATTGGATCTCTATACTTTATCGTAATATTGTTGATAACTCGGTAATCCACACACACCCTTTAAGACACATCCCTTTTCAGCACAAGAAGCACTGGTACCACACATGGACTCATGCTTTCTATCAAGTACTCCTTAAACATCAACTCCTTAACTTGTCGTTGAAGCTCCTTTGTCTTCTATGGATTACTCGTATAGGTTAATCGGTTAGGAATTACAACTCCAAGTACAAGATCAATTTGATGTTTTATTTCTCTTACTGGTGGTAAATCATTAAGAAATCATCGAGGAATACATCTTCATATAATTGTAACAAAGAAACAACAACGCTAGGAAGAGAATAACCAAGATCGTTAGCGTTAAAACATGTCTCTTTATATAAAAAGTATAAATATAAGCTCCTTAGTATAAAAGGTACTCTTAATATCACTCTTTTTTGCATAAAAACTCTTATGCCTATTTATTTTTCCCTTAAAACTCTCATTTCCTTTCTTTTCACATAGCCCTTTTCTCTTGTCTCTTCTTTTACTACTCTTTTTTTTTTCATTCCTCTCGTCCAATTTTTATTTTTCTCTCCTCTCATTATTCTTGGCCAATTGTTTTTTTTTTACTTCCCTAAGTTGAATCTCTCTTTTCTCTCATCTCGACCTTATTCTCTCCTTTTAATTTTAATTGTTCTTCATACACTTGTCTTCAGGTTGACGATACAAGGGTGATGAATTTTCTGATCTTTTATAAATAAATAGTTATTCTTGAACTTATTATGAATAACCTTCCAATCAAATTTCCATAACCTACCTAATAGTATATGACCCATATGCATAGAAAAAAATCACACAATATATCATCATTATACCTTCTAATTGGAAAAGAAATTAAAACTTGTTTATTCACATTTATTTCCTTATATTCATTAAACCAATGCAGCTTATATAGTGTACGGTGTTTTGTAGTAGGAAAATTTAACTTTTATATAGGAGTATTACTAGTTATATTAACATAAATTCCTTTATTTGTAATTATTCTACATACCTTTTTACTAATGTGATATCTCGTATGAGAAATATTCTCTCTTCGCTGCTCCAAACCATCCTTCAATGCACGCCTAACCATAAGTGACTCACCCTTAACCATATACTCTACATCATTATCACTATCATCCTCAAGTGGTGACATCTTCTCATAATTATCGTCATTTTCAATTTCAATCTCTCTATTATCACACAAAATCATCGCTCTTTTATTTGGACATTGTGATGTTATATCACTTACTCCCAAACAATAAAAACATTTAAGATAATGATTATGAGGTGGTCGAGAATTATATTTACCTTAAATATTGGTAGGGAACTATTTCTTAACCTTAGTTGTCTCAGTTTTACTACTCACATTCAGCTTAGTTTGGGCATCCTCATCATTCTTCTAATTCAGCTTCCATGATGAAAAAGAACCTAAATTTTAAACTTGTCGTGAACTACCTTTTCTTTTAAGTTATCACTCTACCTTTGTATCCATATGCATCATGTCTTCTAAGTTTATATAGTGTTGTAACTCCACACCATTCGTTATCCCATGGTTCAAACCATTCAAGAATCTAGCCATGGTAGCTTCTTTATTCTCATTTACATTCACTTGAATCATAGCTATATCTATCTCTTTATGGTGGTCCTCTACACTCTTAGAACCTCGAGTTAAGCTTTTCAGTTTCTGATACAAATCCTAATAATACTAACTAGGAACAAATCGCCTCCTCATTATCGCCTTCATCTAATCCCAAGTATTAATATGCCTATCATGATTCCGTCTCTTACTCAAAACAAGTTATTCCCACAAAATAATTAATAAATTCAATCACAACTAATTTTACCTTTTTTCTAATCCAAGTAGTTATGATAATAAAAAATAAACTCCACTTTCTTTTCTCACTCTAAGTAAGCTTCTAGATCATTCCTCCCTTGAAAAACAAGAATCTTCATATTAATACTCTCGAGATTTCTATCCAAACTATCAAAAAACTCAATATCTCTCCTAAATCCTTTATAGCTAGAATCCCTAAAATGTCAAAACCTCATATCACCGAAAGTACCATGTTGCCAAATTCTACCTCTTTGGCTGAATAAAGCTTGATCGAATTCATCTAAATCACTATCCTTATTCTCGTTAACAAACTCATCTATAAGTGTGGTAGCATATTTTTTTGGTCTTCTGGCATTAAAAACCATTTGGGATGGTCTCTTTTGTGAACTAGCAATCATGACATTATGTCTTTCCATTCAATCATTTACCTCACCAAACAACACATTCATCATCTCAAATTATTTTTGCATAACTTGCAAAACAAAATAAGTGTTCTCCTTCTCCTTCTTATGTGATGATTCGACTTTAGAAGACATCTTTAAATATGAAAAAAAAATGCTAGTAAATAATCCTCATACACTCCCTTAATGTTTACTCTCAAAGATGTGTCACTCTACTAGTGTTTCGCTTGTAATTTGGCTTCTCACACTTTTTCCCTTTTACCCCTGTTAGTTCCCCTCTTTAATTTTTAAAGGAATTGAACAAAAGCAAAAAAAAAATTTAGATTATAATGTTCAACCAAAGGATTCAAAAAGACATAACAATTAAGAAAAATGATAACGAAACTAGGAATAAGAAAAACTCAACAAACAAACCTAAATTCAATAACAATCTGAATTTAATTTAGAATCAATCAAAACAAACTGATTGTTAATTGAAAAGAACTTAAGAACTCAAAATCAATATAGTTTCAATCAACTCGACATTTTCAATTCAAACTGATCTCAAATCCACAATCCTAACAATAAACTAATTTTCACAACTATGATTTGTGATTTCTTTTTTCTTTCCTCTTTTCTTTCTTTTTATAAATTTCACTAGAAAATAAATAACATATAACTTTTCTCTTTTTATATATATATATTGGCAGAATACTAGTTTGATAGATAAATCTTTTTTTTCAATGACACCACAAGCTAGAAAAATTAGGATAAAGTTGAAGTCATGAACACAAAGAAACTAAAAATTAGGGTAAAGATGAATCAAGAACACAAAGAAACTATGAATTACAGTGAAGCCAAAATCAAGAACACAAAGAAAACTAGGAATTATGGTAAAGCTGAAATCAAGAACACTAACAAAACTATAGTTTCATAATTTTTAGAGAAAACTGAACTTAACAACAAAAACAATACTCAAAACATGAATAAAACTGAGTTTAAAGATAGATAAATAAAACTTGATTTTAAAGTCAAGCTCTAATACTAACTGAAGCAAACTCAAAAGATGATAACTCTAGAACCAACAATCAAAATTTAACCCTATAGAAAACATGGCCTTTAGAATCTTCTGACAAAATTTTAGCTCGATCCAATGGTCCAATTGAAAGTTATAACCATTAAAATAAAGTTATGTAACCAAGCTCTAATACAAGTTAAGCAGCTCCATCTCTTGCTTAGATCATATTGATTAAGGCTTGATTCTTTTTTGAACTCAACTTCATACTTGACCATCTTAAAAGAAATTCTCGAAGCTTGTTTAGCCTAAATCAGTCTATTGAATATCTATTTGATCCGTTTGGCTCATGCTCTTGTAATTGGTTGAATTGCTACCTACAATGAATCTTATAGTATTGCTTGTTGATTCTTATCATTTACATTTGTTGGCTATGGAAGCCTTGGTCAATTTTATTAAACATATGCTTTAAATTTTGAATTCAAAATCAGAATTTTTCTTGCTTTGTTTAAGATAATTGTCTTTTTATATCAAAAACAATTTTGACTTGACCCATGACGAAGCGACAAGTGACTAGTTTTAACTATTAGTTTATGGACAACCATAATTGAAGAGTAATTAGTTTAATGCCTTTAAATTAACATTTGTACATTGAATCCTACATATTCTATTTGAAAGTCTTAACTTGAATGGTTTCTAATTTACTCCTAGCTATTGTGAATAAATATTTTATTTAAGAAACCTTCTCATAAACTATGAATTATCCTGAAAATAGGCGCCTCAATTTACATCTCACAAGAAGCCATTTTTTTTAGTAGAAGGATGATCATAAATATGAAAATGGTTAAAGCTGTGGCAAATTTAGGAGGATGATCGCTTTTAACCATGGCATCATCCTAAGCTTGCTTTCTTCTATTAGTCTTGCTATTTCCCTCGACATGTCATTAACCAATGACGAACCTCTATGAAATACCTGACATATGTAGATGGTTAGTTAGACATCAACTAGACTATAGTTATTTATACGTGGCATGCATATATAATAGTTAATATCTCCAACGAATTAAGGGGAATATATACATAGATATAGGTACAACTTAACAAGGCAAATCCATTGTTGTGAAGTGTAATATCAATCGTGGTGTATTTATTACAACACATGCCAAGGAAGACCTTCAGGTATGGAATCACGTCTATAATAACAGAAATGCCGCCACTTTGTTTTAAAAAAACTTATTTGGTTAGAATTAATTTAAACAAACTAAACTATTTGATAAACATCAAGAAATAAATATAAACATTTTAAATCTTACATACCATGCATCAATATTAAGTTTTGATATTATACCCATAGATATTAGTTCAAATTAAAAAACATAAACAATACTTGACCAAATAACAAACATAAATATACTTGTCAAATAACAAACATTGATTTTCTTATCCTAGTTAAACTATCTTAGCATCCAGACTTATAATAGCATTGTTTCACAAGATTTTGAACATAACTTTTTCTCACGTTAGTAATTTTTGTCATAAATGCTTTGACCAAAATTTTATTTTAAACCAAATGATCAAAAATATCATCAAGAGTGATCTCATCAAAACCATCAATTTTCATCACTTTTGCATATAGCTTCTTAACATCAAGTTGATTTTTGATGAAGTTTTGAAGTGCTAATGTTACCTCTCTAACCTTTTTAGACAACTTTTCAACACCATCATCTTTATAGGTATGGTTTCTCTTTTTATGTTATCTTTTTTTGTGTATTAAAGGAAGATGCCTCTTTTCTTTATATAATTTTTCATTTTCACTATCATTTTTAATTGAAGCAGATTGCACTTTGGTGTTCTCTTCAAAGTTGATGTCAGCATATGATTTGACATAATTCTAATAGCCATGTCTTTCTCAAACTAATAAGATTTCAAGATCCACATTACAATCACAACTCAAAAATCCAAACTAAAAGGAAAAAGAAAATAAAACATAAAAAGATTTTACTAATAACAGAAAAGGAAAAAGAAAATGCAATAGAGAGAGAGAGAGAGAGAGATTGATTTATGAAAGGTCGAACTTTAGGGTATGAGGTTTATTTTCTGTTAAAGAAAATGAAAGTTTTTTTCAAAACTAAGAAGAGGAAAACATTTTCCTTAAAGAAAGGCTTATTTTTTCCTTTGATTGGAAACCACTTTTCATTGGCTAACTTTTCTAAAGTTTGAAAAGTAGTTTCTAAAAAAGAGTATTAAATGAAAAAAACAAGGCATAAGTGTTAAATCTTTGAATCTTAAGTAGATCCTAACTTGTTCAAATATAAAGTAAGCATAAGACTCAATATAGGTTTCGTTTTACAATTACAACG
>Ga0325414_1008107_pt1 | contig 11129 bp, 11 predicted proteins | sample PopdelMetagenome_8_FD_206183 | JGI IMG/M metagenome (GOLD analysis project Ga0325414, IMG submission 206183) | Populus deltoides microbial communities from Bellville, Georgia, United States - Leaf-PdKOR-R3 | ecosystem: Host-associated > Plants > Phyllosphere > Phylloplane/Leaf | place: USA...
CTTCATCATGAATCGTCGCTAATATTATATGTCAATGCAAAACGTCAACGTTGCATATGAGTTGTTTGATTGCCAATGAATATAAAAGACTTGCTGTAAATGACTTGATAGATTCCCTTGATTAAACTTGATTTTTTTATGTTCAAACTATTGACCATTCAGACTTAAAAATTGTTTGTATAAAATAATTTATGTGACTTCTACTCGTTCATGATCATTTTAGGGGTACATATATATATGAATAATTTATGCAACCACCCTACCCTATGTTGGGTTTGTTGCCATTAATGTGCAACAAATGGACGACACCAACCATTGTTGAAGAAGAGCTAGAGCTAGTGGCACCATTCTTGCCAATAAATAGGCACCGAGAGAGAGCAGCAAAGTTTGAGCAGGTAGAGAGCAAAGCAATAGAGAACAAGAGAAAAAGAGGGGCTGCCAAGGGCAGCAGCTGCAATGGCAGCAAGAGAGCTGAGAGTTGAGTTTGAGTGAAGTGATCCTTCTCCTCCATGTATTTGTACTGTATCCTTTCTCTATCTCTAATAATATGGACCTCTCTCGTGGATGTAGGTGTTTTGCGGAACCACTTTAAATATTGTGTCTTAGTGTGCTTAGCCAACAATGGGCAACTATCAGTACATCACCAGTCCGCGCATAAGGGAGTTGGAATCCTTAACAATTGGTATCAGAGCATATGGTTTAAAGTGGTGTTTGATTTTTGCTCAAAAATAAAAGTTGTCAAAATTGTGTTTCGACCATACCACTGTGTAGAGGAGGAAAAGACGAAGCCACTAGTGAAAACGGCGTCGAAATCAGACATCGAAAATGACCGCACGCACCATCATGCTCCGACAAGGCGTCTGCCCACGCGCCCCACGCGTCTTCTTCGCCCGGATGGGCAGACCTGACCCGAATACCAGTTGACCCGACCCATGTGACTGACCCGGATATTGATGATGTCAGTATGATGTAATTATGACATCATCATGCATAGTAGGCATGCCAGGGATGACGTCAGCCTGATGTAAGCATGACGTCATCATGCACAATTGGCATGCCATTTCAGCAACCAGTCAGCTGACACGTCATTACAGTGGGACCCACCTGCCATATCATCAGCTAAGAGCCGAGTCGAGTAGAGCCAAGCCAAGCCAAGCCAAGCCGAGTTGAAGCCGAGTTGGAGCCGAGCCGCGAGCCAAGGTAGAGGATCTAATGTAGCTGATCCTATGTGCAACCGGATCTGAGATTGAATCTGGGCCGCTATCAGGCCAAAATTATTTTGATCAAATCTTTGCCGTCTGAAATGCGATTTGAACAATTTTAGACTTGTTTTCAGCAAATTTGATAGTTCCTGATGCAATGGTACAGTTCGATCATTAAGATTGAGACCAAAAATGGTGGTGGTGAATTATTAAAGAGAGATTGCCCAATTAGGAGGCATCTGAAGGTCATAATGGTGGTCGATGGTGATGAAGAAAAAGAAGGTGCATATGTTTACCCAATAACATGTGCTAAACTACTAAATGGAGAGAATTTTAGTTGCCTTGAGGAAAGGCAAAATTGGGACACTCTGGACACCCGATCATGTGGACAATTAGAGGTGTAGAGTGAAATTTGACGAAGAACAATCTTGACGAATCTATGCACAGGTAGTCTCGCCAGATGTTGAGAAATCATGTATTAAACTAGTATATTCCAGATCACTTGTAAAGGAAAGCCGTAACAAAGCTAGCAAATGGTTGTATATACGGAAAGACAGTACGATGGATAGATATGGCCTAAGAAGTTCTGTCTAGGAGATTGGTTTTTAAGCAGGACCGGTGTGACCCCTCCAATCTTTCCTGGGAACTTGCTTAGTGGAAGGATTATCCATACTGTACTATTTTTGTATATATAGTAGTTTGTAATGAAATAATTAAAGACTAGCAGGATGACGGCATAAGGGAACAGTTGGGTTCTGTATGTTCAAGGATCTGATGGAGTGGTGATTTCTCCAAAGAAGTTAGATTCGGTGACTGTGATTTCTCAAGGGGAGAATTGATGAAGATCCTGATAATGGAAGAGAAATACAGCAAGGGGATAAAGATTGGCACCCTATTTTGACTTGGACATGTGTTGTGACAGGATAAGTTGCTGTCAAATATAAGCAAGGAATAAGGAGAATCTGGAGAATAGAAATTGCACGAGGAAACACGGAGATTGTGCAGGAGTACCTGTAGGATCCAACGAGGTACTGTAATAAGACAACAGATGCAAGGAGAAGAAGTGTTCCTAGATGAAGCTCAGAGCAGAGACTGTGTGAAAAGTTGTACAACAGGAAGTCTCTTGTGCTTTTGATGAAGACAACAGGCGAAGACATTTCCAATGCATACAAGGATGGAAAGAGAGCTGTTGCAAAAGCACCTAATTGAGGGGGTGCAAATGCCTGTGATACAAGGCGACCGCCTATGTTGAAAGGCGAAGACACCAAATGAGAGTTGGTGTAGGTGGAGCTGTCAAGTACGCTGATAAAAGGCACAAAAGCTCCAAACATAAAAATCGAAGTGGAGGATTGCGAGGAGTGTACCACAACTTTCTCTTTCTATGTAATCAGTGACAGAAATCTCTCCCATAGTCCACATGGTGGTAGAGAATTTTTTGGAGCCACTTTGATGCATCCCAGCTGAAGGAGGATGCGACCGCCTATGAAAGGCAAAGACACCTTAGAGAAGGTGTGTGGGCCACGATATGAGCCCAGTTCAGAATGCCCCAAAGCCAATGTGATGGCTGGATATAAGTGGACAGGTGTATAGTCAATGAAGTGGTTATAATGAGTATGAAGACAAATGCAGGATTGACTTTCATAGATATTGCCCCCATGCTAAAGATCAATGAGCTAGAAGACATTTGCTTTGGAAAATAAGTGGGTGACTTGTGGAGCATTAAGACGCGACTGCTATAAAGAAGCAAAGGGCATGCGCAGGTTCCGAGAACAAGTTGACTCTTGTCAAGGTGGTGAGCTCGGTGAAGGCATTGTAATACTCAGAGTATGAAGACAGATATGGATCAACTTTTAATGGGCTGCCACCATGGTTAAAGGTGGAGAGCTACCTGGACTCTTAGGACTAAGAGCGAGAGACTCACGGAGAAGTAAGGCGTGGTTTCTAGGGTGGAATAGAGGGCAGACACAACTCCTAGATGAGTAAACTCTTGAAAGAGTGGTGAGCTCGTGATCATATTGAGATACTCAGATAATGACTGTCGCACTTGGGAATAGAAATTTTCGTTTGAGGGGGTGTTGTAAGCCTTGATGTGAGGCTTGATGAATCATTTCGGACTGAGCATGATTGATACGCTCGAAGGGGAATGTAGTGTGTCCTAGAGACAAACATTAACACTCTTCAGATGTGATATGACAGACCATCTTGTTAAAGTGATCCTTTTGTGTGAGAAAATGTATGCTTTGGTGACTCTGGTGATTGAAAGATGTGGCAAGTATCTGTAAACTTGGCCGGAGACGCTCTCAGAATGATAAGCTTTAAAAAGCTGCAAGCAAGATGCAAGCCTGTGCTGAAGAAGCAAGAGGACAGTTGCCCCACATAAATGGCAAAGGGGGTGATTGTTGGGTTTGTTACCATTAATGTACAACAAATAGACGACACCAACCATTGACTTTGGCAGCCACCATTGTTGAAGAAGAGCTAGAGCTGACGGCACCATTCTTGCCATAAATAGGCACCGAGAGAGAGCAGCAAAGTTTGAGCAGGTAGAGAGCAAAGCAGTAGAGAACAAGAGAAAAAGAGGGGCTGCCAAGGGCAGCAGCTGCAATGGCAGCAAGAAAGTTGGGAGTTGAGTTTGAGTGAAGTGATCATCCTCTTCCATGTATTTGTAGTGTATCATTTCTCTATCTCTAATAATATGGACCTCTCCCGTGGATGTAGGCGTTTTGCCAAACCATATTAAATATTGTGTCTCAGTGTGCTTAGCCTTCAATGGGCAACTATCAGTACATCACCGGTTCGCGTATAGGGAAGCTGGAATCCCCAACACCCTAACCATTCTTTCTCATTTTCTTTGGAAATGGAGGTCTAGCCTCCTTTCGAGAGTATTTAATTCTATGCATGTTATGAGAGGGATATTCATGATGGGAGTTATATGGGCTGTTTTACGATTATGCTGCTTAATGCTTCTCTGCTAAATTTCTTTACAGTAGAAAGACAGGTTTGTAGAAACTTGAAGCAGCGATTGAAAGAAACCTGTGTCCTAAATATTTGTTTACCTAATTCTACCATGTATTTCTGTGATGTGTGTAGGCAATCTCCTTCAATGGTCTTCGTGTTGAGGGAAGGCGAAGGTCGCTTACATACTACGCCCATCAGTCTTCCACCAGCTCCAAGGCCACCTCCTGGTCATCATCAGTGGCCGATGTCACCAAGCCCACATGGAGCTTGTGATGATTCCACCACAATGGAATTGGTCTATGACCTAGATTGAAATTATACGGTATTGTAGTTTTTGGATTTAAATTTCTTGTACATTATATCTGCAGGAGAAAAAAACTGAAACGAGGAGCATATGCATGCAGGTGTAGTTTTCCAGTAACCACTAGGTTGAAGAGAGTTGATGATAGTAGACGATGTTACCAATATACTTGAACCAATGTTTTTGCAATGGAGCATTCCTATATATGTATTTTCAGGTTTCCTGCACTCTTGATCGAAGAAGAAGAAGTGACCTTGAACAAACTCAATACAAATAGTAATGGAAAAGTGACCTCAATTGATATAGGTGTTATAATAGCTTGCATATTAGGTATATAAACAAAGAAAACTTTATCACACATTAAAAATATAAGAGATTTTGTTATTATGCATTACACCACCTGTTTGTATTTTGAGTTCTAAATTATTCAGTTAATTTATTTAAAGGCTTGTCTTTTGAGTTCTACAAATATATTAGTTTGAAAATATATGTTTTTAAATTTTACAGATATATTGGTTTGAAATTTTTTTTATTTTTCTTATAAATATGTTGCGATGTCGCGGTCACACAAATTAATTACCCTAACTTCAAACACAACACACAATATAGTATAGAGTAAGTAAGGGATCGATCCCATGAGGAAGGTTCAAGTCAGATTTTTATGCTAGATGATATGCAATTTTGGGGGGGTTTGGACGTTATCTAGGCTAAAGCAAAAGAAAACAGAAAACTATCAAACAAAATTTAATAAAATCAAAAAATTATCAAGAGAACAAACCTTGGTCGCAAGCACACATCCACCTACAGAAATCAGAACTGATCATGGAAATGAGACATCAATTTATATTCTGAATATTTATCTCTTCTTAACATTAGTTAGTTAACGGATCCACCGTATAACTAACCCTAACCATCAAACAATCACAGTGTCCGCATTAGTAATTTAATTCAATGGCAGCCTTAAAAACTAGATAAGTTGATTAATCAAGAAAACATAATTGTCTGCGGTCTATGTTTGATTTGCTTGAATGTTCTCCCTAACATTAATAACATAGATCCACCACAATTATTAAACTCAGTTGCTTCACAAGTTCATATACCACAACTCCGGTTTTGATATCAAACTTAACAATAGATTGTCTATAATAATAACTTAGAGTCTGCTCTAGCAATTAAAATAAACAATCATAGGAAAAATAAGCATAGAAGAACAAACATATTTCTCATATAAATTGAAAAGAAAAGGTAAAATAAATCTCACAGTTCTTGAAATCCGAAGGTTTCCGTGTCCTTGCAACGAAGAAAAAGTGTTTAGCCTTACATGTTTGTTAAACAACTAATCAAAAAGAAGGAAGAATGCATAATTTCGAGTTTCTTAAAGAAGGGGGCGTTTTTCTCCTCTTGGCTGGCTGCCCCCCTTCTCTTCTCTCATTTTTTTTATATCCTAGGAAACCCTAGTCTCTATTTTACAAAATAGTCCTCCCTTAAGTAGACAGTTTGCATTTAAGTAGTTCAATAACTATTTTCCTAAAAAAAGAGAAATAGCCTTGCATGAAATCTTCAAGCTTTGACTTAGAGGAGCTAAATTGATGAAATAAAAACTTGGATGTTGGTTTAAATGCTTCGGAACGTAATTTGAACTCGTTTCTTCATGAAACCTGTTTGTTGGCGGAATTTAGTTGTCATCTTTGAAAAATCATATCTCCCTCATATGACATTTTTTTTCTTTTTGCTAAACTTTTGAGTGTTTATAGGCCTTTGAGTAAGGAATCCAAAAAAATTGAGTTTGCATCAATAAGAGTTCTTTAGCTCCAGATATTCAAGTCGGAATGGCCGAAGGTCAACACCGGCAGATTGTGAGATTTGACTTTGAAGGTTGTGATTTCCATGCTCTTCTTTATTTTATTTTCTTACCTTAGATGTCCAGAAAGGTATGGATTTTAGATTTTTAATGCCACTAGAATCACTTCATTCGACCTCTAGAACTTACGATTTGCACAAAACATCGACTGAAGGTCAAATTTGCCAATTACCTCTAATTTACTCCTTTTTGCATCTTTCATCCAAAAGTACCTTCAAAACATAAAATAAAGAATATCAAGGCATTTTATATATAAAATATAGGCAAAACACTAGTTAAATGTGGGTGAAACTATCGAATAATATGATTGCATCAAAATATCATTTTGATATTGGTAGAAATCAATTTTTAGAAAACAATCTTCTTCTCTCCATATTTTTCTCTACAAACTTTGTGTTTATGTTTATCAAAAACAAAATAAAGATTCTTAAGAAACTTATAGAAATTGTTGTTTATAAGTTTTAAGACTTAATTTGTTGTATCCTAAATGTATATTGCTTTAACCCTGTAGAAAATATAGTGGAGACAATTAATACCTTACAGATAATGATCTTCACGATTCAAAGCCGGTTTACTATACCCACTGACTTAATAATAGGATCAAACTAGTAAGAGTTATATATACTAGTTATCTAACCTGCATGCCGCAGCGGGTCTTAAATTATTATTTTTTTTTAAGAAAAAACCCTTGGTATGCAAGCTATTTTCTTAAAAAATTCAAAATATAAATAAAAACGTTCATGCAAATATCTAATCAAATAAACCAATAATTATTTATGTAAATAAACAAAAATAAAAATTCGTTAACAATAACCTAAAGAGAAACTGAAAAAAAAATTAAGAGATGAACGTAAACCAAGATATTTAATATCGTAATACGAGTCATTTACCCGGTTGTGTTTAATGAATTTATTTATGAAAATCAATTTGTAATAAAAATCGACACACATAAATTTTTTTAAATAAAATAAAAGGAAAAAAATTATATGCAAGGATGCACATATTAAAAATATTATAGGAAAATAAATGTTTTTTTAATAAGTTTAATTTATATAAAAAATTATAGATAAATCACAATAACCTCAAAAAAAAAAAATTAAATACACTCAATATAATAAAAACAAATAATCACTATTTCAAAAACGCTAAATAAACACAAAACAAATCACAAAGAAGGGGTATTAATTAAAACATAAATAAAAAAAACTATTTTTAAAAATACATATGAAAAGTATTAACTTTTTAAAAATAATTATATAAAAAAAAAATGAGGTCAAGCCTAGTGCCTGACTCACAAAGAAAGGCTTATAAGTGTGCCTGAAAGTCCATGCCCACACGCGCAAGCCTTTGTTTTTCTTTTCGAAGTTAATGAGATGGACGACACGTCATCCACCCCATTGTTTGCTAAAAAAATAGATAGCGCGTCGTTTGCCAAGATAGACGACGCATTTGTCTATAATTGTATAGAATCCGGCCATTGTAATGGCTAGAAAAATAGGGCTCTTGTTTTTTCAACAAAAAAACTTATTTTCAACCCATTTTTTTTTTACCTAAAACATCTAGGAAGCACCCTTGGAACCTTGTTTAAATAATTCATGGCTTCCAAAAAACCGCCCCAAAACCCATAATCAACTAGAAATAAAAATCTTTCAAAGCTCAAATCTGTTTTTTTTTTATATATATAGGTATTTTAAGGTAAGAAAACACTTAATTTTAACTCTACTCATGATATGGAACCATTTGACACAAAAATAGACTGTTTTAGTGGTTAGAATCGTCGCTAACAATAATTCTCTCTCTTTAATCTAGAATTCGGTGACTTCCTCTCTTTCCTTCACTAAATGACTAAAAAAAAGAAAAATAAAGTATGATATCAAAATGTAATATTTAAAAATTATAGGGATCAACTATCTATAGTTTAAAAGATGGGGGACTAAAATGAATTTTTCAAACAAATTGCAGAGCCGCCACCCATTTTACTTGTTTTTTCCACTTAAGTCCTCTTTTTTTCAATTCAATCCTTACCATAAAAAAATACAATTAGACTCTAATTTGGGCTAGAAAAACTCAATTGCGCAAAAGAAAAATTCGAGGATCAAATAAATTTTTTTCAAAAATCTTAATTAAGTGGCTGCAGTAAAAAACCCACGCGTTTTAGAGTATTCTATAATAATTGTGTTTCTTTTTCTACAAACAGACGTATACAAAGTTTCATACCATACATATAGTTTATATAATATACACCATGCCAACCTCAACGAGAGCAGCATGAGGGATATTCAATGCCACTGGAGGTTCACGGCAATTTTTATCAAGAAAGACGTAGGCCATAATCAGGAATTTCTTAAAAAAGTTAGAACCATCACGAACTGTTAAATGCGACTGACCTAGGAAATATGCAGTGCCACTTTCCCTGGCATTAATCAGTTCTTGTAGCTCATCCCTGACAGATACCCGCAATCTAGGACTACTTTCTGGAATTAGAAAGCGAACCTTTTTTCTCCTAACAGGAGCATTTCGTCCAATCAATTCTCCCTCTGGAATTGCCAGAGTTTCATTGTTAGCTGCATTTGTGGAACCGGAAAACAAGTTGGTATCATCTACTGGAATCAACACATGTCCTTCCAACAATGGTGTCCCAACAATCACCATTCTTCCTTCAGGAGAAGTCAGCGATTCACAATCGCTTTCATCTAAGGAAATGTATTCTCCGATTGAGCCAATAATCTGTTCCTCAAAATCATCCGTGTCTCTAACCTGATCACAGTACCCATATCTCACAATGCATCTGTAAACCCTGTAGTCTTTGCCACCAACCCTGCCTACACAATATCGCTGACTGGGAGGCACACAAGGAACTGGTTGGGGCTTGAAGGACACGAAGATCAGCAGCTGATGAAATGCAGGAAGATTTGTGACGAAATGTGAGAAGAAAGCTGGGATTCCCATTACGATATCAGTGTAGATTAAGCCAATTCCAGGTACTCTGGAAACTCCTAGGCCTGGGCTATAATCTGTGAGCCATTCTGTAGAAACCTTGTTTTGCAAATCAAACTCGTATTTCTTCATAGTTCCATAATGCCATGCAAGCATTACAGTGAAGGAAACAGCTAAAAGGACAAATAGATACCAAGCTCCTTTGTGAAAGCTCAGCATACATGCCGATACATATACAGCCTCAACAAAACCAAAGAACATCAAAAAGAATCCTGATATGAACAAACTCTTCTCCCAGTACAGAGCCATCACAAGGGACATCATACAAGTTGTTACTATCATCCCAAAAACAATTGCCATACCTGTATAGGGATTTAACCAGTATACATTAGATGTAACCATAAAAAATCTGAAGTATTAAAGAAAAAATTCATCCAAGCAGCTAAACATGTCAATATTTTGAAATGTTAGGATACTAGCATTGAAACCCGACAAGACAAAAGACAAGGCATATGATAAAATGAGAAATGAGATACACAAAAATTTACGTGGTTCACCCAATTGGCTACGTCCACGAGCAAGTATAGAAGGATTTTACTAAGTAATGTGGGAATTACAACCTCTCTCTACTAATAGGAGAACAACTGAAATCTCTCTATTACTAGGAGAAAACACCTCACTTACTTTCTCACAAATACCTCACAATTTTGTGGCATTACTTTCCCTTTCTTACTCTCCTCCTCTTCTCTCTTGTGGTGTACTTAAGGCTTGGATGCATTGTCTATTTATAGGCAAGCATCCATGCAAAAGACAAGAAGCACCAATTGGTGCTGCAAGTGGCATCGAATTGGTGCCCAACATTGTTGACTTTGGCAGCACCAATTGCTGCCCAGCTGGCTTCACATTCTCTCACTTGAAGACATTTGATGATTTAATCAAGTCTTCACCCTTGATCATCTGTGATTCTTTTATCCTTTTCATACTTGTCATCTTCATGCTGCTTACGAGTCTGTTAGGCCATAAGAGGATCTGCACCATACATACTTGTTAGTGTTGATTGGTTTGGTCAAAGCATCTGCTGGGTTTTTCTTTGTGTGAACCTTCTGAAAATCCACACTTCCATCTTCCATCACTTCGCGAACAAAGTGATACTGAACATCTATGTGTTTTGTTCTTGAATGAAACGCTGGATTCCTTGCAATATGCAAGGCACTTTGACTATCACAATACAAAGGAATCTTCTCTTGTTTGTGCCCGAGCTCCTCCATAACTTTCTTCATCCATATTGCTTCTTTACAAGCTTGTGTAGCTGCCATGTACTCAGCTTCTGTTATGGATAATGCTACAACAATCTGAAGTTTAGAGACCCAGCTCGCAGCTCCTCCTGCAATTATGAACACATAGCCTGTAGTGGATTTTCTTTTCTTAAGGTCACCAGCAAAATATGAATCAACATAACCTCTAACAGTAACTCTGATCCTTCATAACATAATACAACATCTAAAGTACCCTTGATGTATCTCAAGATCCTCTTAATAGTATTCCAATGTTCTATACCTGGATTTGCCATGTATCGACTAACTGCTCCCACTACTTGTGCAATGTCTGGTCTTGTACATATCATGACAAACATTAAACTTCCCACCGCTAATGCATACGGTACTCAAGACATCTCCATCCTCTCTGCTTCATTGCTAAGAGACATAGTTGAGGATAATTTGAAGTTAATAGGAAGTGAGGTGGAAATTGGCTTACAATCTTGCATGTTGAAGCGTCGCAAGATTTTCTTCAAATAATTCTTCTGAGAAAGCCAAATCTTCCTCTTACTTCTGTCTTGGTGAATTTACATCCCTAGAATCTTGTTTGCTGG
>Ga0325414_1008108_pt1 | contig 11129 bp, 6 predicted proteins | sample PopdelMetagenome_8_FD_206183 | JGI IMG/M metagenome (GOLD analysis project Ga0325414, IMG submission 206183) | Populus deltoides microbial communities from Bellville, Georgia, United States - Leaf-PdKOR-R3 | ecosystem: Host-associated > Plants > Phyllosphere > Phylloplane/Leaf | place: USA...
ATAAAGTGACTTAACCTTTTGTGTATGAACTTATCTTATGATCTTAATGTGTATTTAATTAATGATGCATTCAATTTCAGGATTTCATGTAAATTAAAAAACCATGTGTTGTCTTCAATTTTGATTGATTACCAATTTTAATTCCTTACTATGTATATTATATATTTTGTGCCTATTAGTATTTTTTTAGATTAAATTGGGTGTCTGGGTCAGCTTGCGCGCACCTCGACTAATCTCACGGGTCCTAAAGTTAACGACCATGTAAACCTCTAGTGACTATCATATTAGCAACCACATGGCTCGAACTTGAGACCATATAAAAAGCAAATCCTTTAATTTTAAACTCTTACTACTGAACCACCTATTATATGCTTCGTATTAAATTTGAATCATGATCAAATATCCCTGAAAGATTGAATGAGAATGATGTTGAATATCATGTTAATGGTCATTGAAAGGAGAGCATATATTCTGACTTGATGGTTTCTTTTACAATGGATTTTTACCCAATCATCATGTGGGGGTGGACTAGAACTTTTTCTTTGCTGTGGTTAGATATTTGCTTTTGATTGGCACTATGGGCTTCGTTCTTGCTCCGAGTGTCTATCCCATAGCTGATTTCTTTTTTTTATGCTGATATTTTTTGGGAGTGACAAGGAAGGATTTCCCCGGATTCCTACACGACTTGTTGAGGCAAATCTGTTTTTTATTGTGCCATTAGGCTTTAGGCTATAGTATGTAATTTTTCGCAGAACTCGAAAAGGAGTGTAGCACTTTTATTAATAGTCGAATTGATCGCCTTTGAGAAGTGGGAAGAGTCTAGGTTGTGAACTCGTGAATTTCTAGGGCTGATCTTTTTGCATTCCTAACTCACTCGACCTAGCTACACTCTCATTCACATAGGACCGGGATGAAAATCAAGTGTTGGCCGACATGGGGTAACATAGCAAAATAAGAGAAATTCTGTTCAAGTGTTTTTATCCTAAAATAAAAGATTAATAAAAAAATTATATCTTTTATTTCTTATCATAAAAAAATTAGTAAAATATAGTACATAAATACTTAAAACATAAAAACAAGAGTTAATATTTTAAGATATATTAATTTATTTTTTAAAAAAAATTAAGATATTTTTCATTAATAATTCGTGTAGATTATCATTAAAAACTTAATAATTGAATATTTATAATAACTTAGCCTTAAAACAAATGATTAAAGTAATATATATATATAATTATTATTTAAACTTTAAGCAACCCTAGATATATTTAATAAAATTCTTAAAACTCACAAATTTTAATTAATAATTTTGAGTGTACTTATGTGTTTCTAGAAACCAATAAAAAGAACAGCCAATTTTATAGATAGGGGAGTGGAAGAGCGAGACTCAATATAACTAAATAAAATTTTCAGTGTTTTTGGTAGCTATGGATCGTTATGAGATTTTGAAGAATATTGGGTCTGGAAATTTTGGGGTGACCAAGCTGGTTAGAGATAGATGTACCAAAGAATTCTTTGCTGTTAAGTTTTTTGAGAGAGGCGAAAAGGTCTGTTTCCTCTGTTTTACTATCTGTTTACCTATTTCAATTTCAAAAAATTTCCATGTTTATTATAGTTTGCTAATCTCTTGAAACTCAATCCTGTTTGTTTTTACCATTTTGAATTCGTCATCTTTAAGCATCAGGGGGTGCTTTACCATGGGGTTGATTGAGGAGTTACTTTTGTGGTTGCAGATTGATGAACACGTGCAAAGGGAAATCATGAATCATAGGTCATTGAAGCATCCCAATATAGTTAGATTTAAAGAGGTTTGTTATTTAAATTTTTCTGTCCAGTAATGCTAATTGGCATCTGTTGTCTTGTAATTGTTTTATGCTGCAACAAGTAAGCAAGGACTCCATTTTGCTCCGTAGAGTTTTTTTCTTTATTTTCTGTGGAGGACCATAAAATGTCTTGAAATATATTTTCTCCACAGTAAAGTGGATTGTCCATAGCAACTCTAAGAAGAACTAATTGGAGTAGATGTTGTTAATTATTCTCTTTTGAGTGTTACTTCCTAGGATATATCAATTCAATGGGAAGGATACAATCTTTGATTTTAGATGTTATCCTTCCAGGTCCTGCTAACTCCAACCCATTTAGCTATTGTGATGGAGTATGCTGCAGGAGGAGAACTCTTTGAGAGGATATGCAGTGCTGGTAAATTTAGTGAAGATGAGGTAAAGTAGAGCAAAGAAATTTTACTAGTATTACATGAACATTCAAGGTTGTTTGGAAGTTGAATGAAAGGAAATATGTAGCATCTAGAGGCAGTAAATGTTGTGCTTTGAATGTTACTTATTAATTAGCAGTGTATAATCGGATTAATGTTTTACTTCTGGGGTTTTTATGTTTTTCTGCATCAGGCAAGGTTTTTCTTCCAGCAATTGATATCCGGAGTAAGTTACTGTCATTCAATGGTAAGAAGTTTAACCTTCCTTTTGTCAATTTGTTTCAACCTTTATAAAATGCACAGTAATTGTTTTAAGAATAGTTTTTGATTTTGATACGAGGAGATATTTATGCTGCAGCAAATTTGCCACAGAGATCTTAAGCTTGAAAATACACTCCTAGATGGAAACACAGTACCGCGTGTCAAGATATGCGACTTCGGGTATTCAAAGGTAAGCATTTTTACAAATGATAACATGCGTGCTTGAAGTTTCACCACCCTTTTGGTTACTAATTTCCTTGGCTTATCGTGTAGTCAGCTGTGTTGCATTCCCAGCCAAAATCTACTGTGGGCACCCCAGCTTACATTGCCCCAGAAGTACTATCAAAAAAGGAATATGATGGGAAGGTAACAATCTTTCTGACTTTCTCTTCCTTTTTGATGCACATGCTTCTCATTTAAGTTGTTTGAAAGCATTCGTATTATGTCTCATCTTGGAGAGTTACAGATTGCAGATGTATGGTCCTGTGGGGTTACCCTCTATGTAATGCTTGTTGGGGCATACCCCTTTGAAGACCCTGATGGTCCAAAGAACTTCAGAAAGACAATTGGGGTAAGTGGCTATACAAAGTATTAAGCACCATATAGAATTTAGTTGTAGTGTAATTATTGAAGGTCTGCATATTTATTATGGAATTCTAGCTAATCTATTATTGATCCAATTAAATTACTGTTTGCTCGTTGCAGAGGATACTCAGTGTCCACTATTCAATTCCAGATTATGTTCGTGTTTCTATAGAGTGCAAGCATCTTTTAACTCGAATATTTGTGGCTGACCCTGAAAAGGTAACTTGGCTTTAGCTTGAACAAAAGTGTTGTGGTATCAACTGCATCTCCATCCATGATTGCAGTGAAAATAAAAGGGAGAAGATTTCAATTATATTATGATGCTTTCGTAATGGATTATAGAACAAGGTACCTGATTTTTGGTAGGAAAATCCCACGACCAATTAAAATAAGCCCTTGCTATTTGATACCTGTTAGAAAGTTTTCAGCTCTTAATGTAGGAGACATAAGGACACGCAAGCACCTTCAAGTTGAATGATTGAAAGGAACAAAGTTCTTTTCCCTTTATTCCTTAAAGCATTGCCACCTTTTTCCTTTTCTTTTTTGTAACTCCTATTGTTTTCATCAGTTAATGTTTTTGTCTATGTATAGAGGATTACTATTCCAGAAATAAAAAACCATCCATGGTTCTTAAAGAACTTGCCTATAGAGCTGATGGAAGGAGGAAGCTGGCAAAGCAATGATGTCAACAACCCATCCCAAAGCGTTGAAGAAGTCCTGTCTATAATACAGGAGGCAAGCAAACCTGTCTTCCTGTCAAAGGGTGAAGAGCATTTGCTTGGAAGCAGCATGGATCTTGATGACTTAGATGCTGACGCAGACCTTGAAGATATCGAGACAAGTGGTGATTTCGTGTGCCATTATGAGCTGAAGCTGTGTACATAAATTGTCAACTTTCCTGCGGTATTGTTCAATGATTGAGAGCGCCAGATTGTTTCTGGTGAACTCGTTACACTGTGATCCTTGTTTGGCCATGTGGCATACGGATGCCCTTTTGTAGATCCCCTGTGTTTCTTTGTTGTTCAATATATTACAATAACATTTTCCTTCGCGTTGGTTCTTAATATTCGCTTATTTATGTAAAGTGACCTGAGATAAATTATTTTGTAAGGTGATGTGTGTGGCAAAGTTTAAAGATCACGGATACTTCTAGAGCCAGATTGCTTGCTCTTTTCTTTAATTGGTGTTGTTCTATCATATAACAAGAGTTCTTCTGCCAAAAGAACTGTACTCCAGATCTTGAGCTCTTCGATTTTTTAACAGAACTGGTGAAATATATAACAGGCACCAAGTCACAAGCTGAAATCTTTTTCAAGATTTGGCTTGTATAACATATTGCATATGTGAACTTCATGGTCAAGATTAGGAGAGTAGCCGCATAAGTTTTTTTTTTTTTTTTTGTTATGAATAGCCAGAGCTAGTCTAAGCATACGAGCAACTTAGTCAATGGTCCAAGATCTGTATTTTACAAAAATACCTTGAGAATAAATATGGTATATTTGATAATTATATTTTATAAAATGAAAATGGTTCTCACTTAACAAAAAAAAAATTCCAAGTACAAAATGAACAAAGGTGAATTCTGCAAAGAAACTCTACAATGAACTCTCGTTGTAGCTTATCACAAATAATCGAAACATAAGGAGCTCTCAAGAAAACCATGGATGAGTTAAATGAATGCTTGGGAGAGTGGTGGCTTCTGTGAAATTAGAATAACACTATAAAATGATGAAATCACAAAAATTAATTATAAAAAATTACCTAAAAAACAATCTAAATCAACCTAATTTGATTTTTCAAACCTGTGACTCAGGTTCTAAGATCAAAATCATCCTATAAAAAGCAAACCTTAGAAAATTATAAGGTCAAATTCCAGGTTAACAAAATCTAATCAAAAAAATTATCGGGATGAAATCGAAAAAGAAAATTTTAATAAAAAATGATTAAAAAAAACAAATAGCAATTAAAAAGAACAATGACCAAATCTGACATAAAATAAAATGAAATAAAATATTAAGGAATACAATTAAAAAAATAATTCAATTAAGAGAATGATATAAAATATTGAGGGATACAAATAGAAAGCTAATTCAATTAATAGAATGATTAAAAAAAGATCATAATCAGAAAAATGAGGATCAAATTTGAAAGGTAAAAAAAATCAATTCTATGAATTATTTAAAATAAAAAAAATAACAATAAAAATAATAAGAACTAAATTTGAATGAGAAATAAATTGAATTGTTGCTTTTAAAATGTGTAGGGAGATGCTTTGAAATTGAGGAGGAGAGAGAGAAAAAAAAAACTCGATATTGTTTGGACACACACCCCGCCCAGTAATGGATGTGACATCGTAAGGATTAAAACCTCATTGTTGATGCCAATATTTGACAATTGAACAACGTCATACGCGCCGTCCAAAGATTGTAAACGTTTCCACTCAACTCCACATGGTCTACATGCGCAATCCACTTTTTGACATTAAATAATATTTTATAAATGCTAAAATAATAAATATTTCTTAATCAAACATGATGATAATGATGATGATGATGATAAAACACTAGAAAAATACAAAAAAACACCCTGATCCAAGTTGAAGACTACTGGATGTCAAAGGCTGTAGTCATTTTATTGTGCTTTTAAAATAAAAAGATTGAAAGTACCCCTACCCCGTCAGTGCATTATTTTTTGCTTAAAAAGCATATTAGTTATTTTATTATTCAATAAATAACAAAAATATGGTTATACTCTCACTGTTAAGGCTAATTGTGTTTTGTTAATAAAAATAAAATTATAATTTTATTATTTTAATTCATAATGTTAATGAATATATAGCGACAATAAAAATATTAAAGTGAAACCACTGCCCCTTTTAAATTTTTTTAATCATCTGCATTATTGTTTTCTAGTGTTGGATACCCTATCTAAGTTAATCTAATCTCGTAAAGTGTGGCAAGGCCTGATTATTAGAAATATGATTAATTGGCATATTTAAAGTTAAATTAAAAAGGAATTTACTTATTTTTTAGGTTAAAATTTTATTAGAAATTATTTTTTGACAAAATTTCATTAACATGATTAAAACAAGTTTTAGATGAATAAGAGATTGATATAAAAAAAACTCTTGGTTGATATTTTTTTATGAAATCCAAAATTCTTTGTTTCACATTTGAAAAATATAAGATTTTATTATATTTTATTTATTAAAAAGTTGAAGAGTCTTAAATGAACCCAATTAGATTTGCTGTAAAATAATTTTTTAAATTATAAAAAATTAGTTTTTACCACCCTATTTTAGGCGTAAGTTTGTTGTAAAATAATTATTTTTTACCGGCCCATATATAGTTTAACCAGCCTATTAATGAATAATAACCTTTCACCTCTCACACAAACGTAAAATAATATTTTTTTTGATTATAATAACCTTTCACCTCTCACACAAGTATTGAGCCATTTTGTATTAAAGCCTTTACAGTAATTAATGGCCTACTACTTGACCAATTGACATTAACAAACATTTAAGAAATACCAGAGATGCATTGACGTGCTTCCTGTTTTAATACCACTTTGGCATATTATTTCTTCTTCTGATCTATGAACCTTAATCTAAGCAGTAGACATAACCAATTTTACTGGCGATGTCAGGAATGAGAACAAGAGCGATTAAGTATGTTAGATTTTTTTTATTATGGTATTAGATATTGATTATGTCTGAGAAAATTTAGGAAACACAAGGGATGATGTTGAAGTGACTAAGATAAAGAATGAAGGAATTTAAGAAACATAACCTTATTATTGATGACATTAATTAATGTTGGAAAATAGACAAGTTGTAGTATTTGAAAGACTAAGATTTCACTTTCTCCTTTTCTTCTTGTGTTGGTTATTGCTTCCTTTTTTTTTTATGGAATTGTGATACAAACACCTTTCAAAATATGCTAAATTAAATTATATTTGAATGGTTTGAAACTTAACCAGACGAGAATCTACTTTGAAAAAACAAAGTTTAATGCAATAATCACTCTCACTCTATGCCTATAAAAAGATGTAAACGAGTGGTATAAGATCACAAGGAAATTGATCAATGGTTCGAAGAGTTTGTAAATTCAATCAAGAACTTAGTATGAGAATCATTCAACCACACAAAATATAGAAAGAATACTAATTTTTTTTATTAAAAATAATCTCTTTTTATTTCAAAAATTCTCTACAAAAGATTATATATACTAGAAAGAACTCTATGGATAAAACTAATAAGTAAAAATAATCCAATAAACCTAAATTTAAATAAAAGCCCTAATATTTATAAAAGGCCCAATAATAATTAAAAGATAAATAAAACTATAGTCAAACTATTTTTGTAATCTTCTGCTAAAATCAAAGTTTAACTTCAAATGCATGGTTCTCTCTCGTCTTAAAGATTTAGAAGTCATATATAAATGGTGCCATATATAAAATATATGGATGTCTATTTTCTAATACAACATTAAAATTACTTATGTAGCTCCAATTTTGACTAGAACAGTAGCGAAAAGGTCAAAATTAGCATATTTAAGTCTTTTTATTCTAATCTTTTTATAATGTCTAAATGTCTACCTACAAACGCTTTTTGAACATGAATTAAATTAATAAAGACTTCTACTTCATTATTTAATATATTCTTGAAGTTCACCTCAGTTCATGTGTCTTGAAAAAAATTCATTGAAAGCCTCTTTAAACCTCTTAGCCCTAAGTTTTGTCACTGAACCAACTAAATTCTCTAACGGATCTCTTGGTGTTGCTTGGATAGCATCAAATTAATGGTGATTTGAACGCCACCAAATCTTCATTTCACTTTTTTTTGTTTGTAAATGTGATTTTACCCATACATACCTAAGATACTAATATATGCCACAATATATAATTCATTGCGGGAGGAGTAAGGACTAAGAGGGATATGACAAGCACTGAGTATAGTAGATAGAGCACCACTTTCACAAACAAAACTATCTTAGTTACATTAGAGTTGAAAGACAATGAGACACATCAAGAAACAACCAAAAAAGTTATAAAAAAGTTAGTTCTTAAAAAAACATTCATGATGTGTTTGGTACAATGTGGTAGATATTGATTCTTAATATAATTAATGAGCACAATTAAGGTTAATTAAAAGTGGAGTTCACTCATATTTAGAGTAAAACTTTGCTAAAAATGTTTTTCAATATAAGTATTTTAACTTGGAACATTGACATGTCTTAAATCAATCATGAGTGAATACAAAATTGATCTAGAAAAATACCTTAGTTGACAATTTGTTAAACCCCAAACCTTAATCTTTTCAATTACAAGTTTTTCAAGTGGCTTATATAGTTATATATTGGAAAGTAAAAATTAAGCTTCTAGGGAACCAAACTTTCCAAAGAGAGAGGCCTTAGAAAATGTAAACTTTGAGCTAAAACAATATATGTGTACTCGGGTCATATATGGGTTAATTATAAAATAACTTTTAAGTCAAAGAAAATTTTTTTTGGCCAACCTATGAATAATCACTTGTTTAGATTCATTAAACTTTTCAGGTTTAATACTTTGTCTTATCAATTCTTTCAGGATAATTTTGGTTAATTTTTTTAATATGTAGTTTAATATATTAAATATTTTTAACATTAAGTATTTATTAAAAAAAATCAAAATTAGATTCATTAAATCTGTTAGTTTTAATACTTTATCTTAATAGTTTCTCCATGATAATTTTTGTTGATGTTTGGTTTAATATCTTAAATATTTTTTATGTCTAGTTTAATATCTTAAACATTTTTAATGTTAAGTATTTATGAAAAAAAACAATAATTAATTTTTCAATTAGAAATAATTCTAGCATCCTAGGTTCCATATATAAATAAAGGATGAAAGAATTGTCTAGATGTATAACAAGGTGAGCAAGTCTTATGCTTCTCTTGTCTTTTTCATTATGCTTTCTTCATTTGTCTTTTCTATTTTGCCTACTAATTCTAAAGTTTTAAGTTAAGTTCTCATAAAGAAAAAATCAACTTTGTTTTCTAGTTCGTAAACCTTGATAAAAATTAAGACATTTCGAGATAATGTTGATAGAATTTTAAGAAATTACTTGTATAGAGATTATTTGCACCTAGTGACAAGTAAATTAATCTTAAGAACAAAAGATATAATTCTTGACAACAATGTTTTTGTTCCCTTAGCAAGTAAGTATATTATTTTAAATTTTTAGTTAAATACATTCATATGTCATGTGTATGCATATAAAATTCATTTATTTGTATTTATATGCTTATCTTTATTCTACTCTTTAATTTATATGTATGTAAAATATCTTAATCACATTAAATTGCACTCAACAATTAATATTTGACCAATACAATATAATGTAATCAATTATGTACTATAATAATAATAATAAAAAATAACGGAATGGAATGGGTTGATACATTACATTTTCCTTGATTAAAATATTCATAATGATATTTGTTCTTTAAAGGTTACTTGTTCGAGTCTTACAAACCTCATGACTAATAAGGACTTATATAGTTGTTAACTTTAGGACTCGTGGAATTAGTCGAAGTACGCGCAAACTAGCCCAGACACACACATTAATAAAAAAAAACATATTCATAGTGATGTGATGGAGTTTTTTTTTTTTAAGTTTCATTTTAGTTTCTAATTTTTTTCAAAAAAACTATTTTAGTTCTTATATTTTAAAAAACCATCACTTGGTCCTGTAGTAAATATTTTTCAAATAGATCCCTATATAATTATTCTTCAAGAATAAAAATTATATGATCTCTTGTAGAGTAAGTGCTTGTTTGAAAATATAATACATATTATTTTTCAAAAAAAATTTTACTTGAATAGCATCAAAATAATATATATTTTTTGAAATTTATTTTTAACATCAGTACATCAAAACATTCAAAAAATACAAATTTTTTTAGAAGTAAATAAAAAAATTCAAAAAAATAATGAAACAAAAATTCAACCGTAACGCCAAAAAGATCATAAGAGCTCTTCAACCCAACATCCGACAAACAACAATGCTACCATTTGTAGATGCAATTAATTATTTTGCAACAATATAAACTGTTATAATTAAAAAAATAAGACAATTTTATAATAAAAAGAAAAAACTAAAGAAAAAAGAAGAAAGAAACAGGATATGTAATAGTTTTTTAATTTATTTTCTTAGCAACGATATTTTTTAACATTATGGACACTAGGTTGGAGGAATTCTTATTATCTCAAGCATTAACAAGTTTTCATTCTTTTAAAAATGTTATAATTAAATATAAGAATGTAATAAACCATTATATTACATCAAACCAAACCAAACATGAAGTTAATTATTTTAGAAGAAAATATAAGAAACACAACATTATAAACTTGGCCTATATATTTATAAACTTCTAGATCATGGTGTGAGCTAGTCTTAATGCCCTTTTCATTGAAATATTTTTCCAATTATATATTTATTTGCCAAGTTGAATAATAATAATAATAATAATAATAATAATAATAATAATAATAATAAAAGAACAAGATCCTCTTCAATAATAATAAAATCATTTTTCTTCTGTAATATTCTTTATTATTCTTATTATTATATTTTTTATTTAGAGAAAATTGATAAAATAAAGATCGTATTTAAATTAAACTTGCTTTCTATAATATTCTTTACATTTTGATGTTCACAAATATATTTTTTCCTAATCTTAAGGGTATTGTCCTTTTTATTGAGAAAATTTCACCTAATAAATTAAATGAGATGCATAAATATACACAACAATAATAGAGTATTTTCACAATTAGAGTGTCTATTAATAATAAGTTTGACACCTATAAACAATATTAATTAAGATACAATATAATTTTTAAAATCATTTCATATATGATACGGAATGACTTTTCTAATCAAACTTATTTATTCTATTGAAGTATATCTACTTTAATGTCTTCTTACATCACTCTAGTACCATTATTGTCAAGAAATCTTAATCATTCTCTACAATATTCTATAAATAATCGATAAACTCTATCTTTCAATAATGAAAACTCTATGATA
>Ga0325414_1008112_pt1 | contig 11125 bp, 7 predicted proteins | sample PopdelMetagenome_8_FD_206183 | JGI IMG/M metagenome (GOLD analysis project Ga0325414, IMG submission 206183) | Populus deltoides microbial communities from Bellville, Georgia, United States - Leaf-PdKOR-R3 | ecosystem: Host-associated > Plants > Phyllosphere > Phylloplane/Leaf | place: USA...
TATATTATTATTATTAAATATATGGGCTAGGCCTGACCTAGTCAACTGGACCGCACCCAGCCAAGTCTGGTTGGGTCGACTAACGGCCTAACAAACCTTGCCCTCTTTTTTTTTATCGGGTCCAGCCCAGGCCCGCATGGTTGCTGGCCCCTCCCAACAACCATGCAATTATCTAGTCATTGCATGATTTTCTAGATTGAGGAGGGGGGAAATAGGAGGGGAGGAGGCAATGTTACCTTACTTGGCCAGAGGCAAACGGTTGCTGAAGTCGTTCCTGGTGTTGCAGGGAAGATCAGAGGGTGGTTGGCATTGATGCTGGCAGCACCGACACGGTGAAAGAAGAGGAAGAAGAGGTGAGGGGGAAGAAAAAATGGAAACAGGGGAAAAGATTGGTTTGTTTTTTCCAAACTTTGGCTTCTAATTTTTCCTCTCTTAAGCTATAAAATCCACCTCTATTTATAAAGGGTGGAAGAGGGATATTTTGTCTCATATAGTGTCAAATCTTCGCTCTTGATTCAACCTAGAAGGATCCCAACTGTCAGTTTAAAGTGGCAATCATGGATTGTCAGATTTGTTGTAGAAAAGGGCTGGTTGGGTTGACCACTTTAGGGCGATGCCATAACTACTGTGGTGTTAATATGCCAAAACGGACCACACTAAGGTGTACTAAGATGTCAGGCCATTGTTTGCATGTAATTTTTATCTAATTTGGTGGAGAGATGAAGCATTAACGTCTTGGGTAGGAAGCCACTCGAGAAGCTTTCAATGAAAAGCTGAAGAAGAAGATGAATAGTCAACCCCAAAACGATGTAGTTTTGATAAAGTTCATTTTAATTCTTCGATTTCTGATTTCGCTCAATTAAACCCCTGATCAGCTTCAAACTTTCAATTTTGTTCAATTTTGCCCCTAACAAACTTCAATTTCAACCCTGAATTTTAGTGTCTTTTTTATTTTGGTCATTAGTTTTGGATTTCTTCAACTTAACCCCTAATTAACCATTAAACTTTCAAATCTCTTCAATTTCACCCCTGATTTCAGCCGATTGGATCCCTAGAGTTCGACGCCGTTTTCAAAATGATCTTTGGCTGTAAATTTCTTCAATTTAGCCCTTAATTAACCCTAAAACTTTAATTTTCTTGCAATTTTACCCATGATTTCAATCAATTGACTTAGTAAAAATTAAATTTGATCTCTTAAAATTCTAATATTCTCAATTAAGCTCAAATTGGGCTCCCAAACTTAATTTTTCATCAATTAAGCCCCTAAATAAATTAATTTGACTCATTTAAAGTATAATTAAGTCCTAGCATCTAATTAAATCCTTCAATTGGACCTAAATTAATTCTTAAATATAATTAAACTTTAATTTGGCCCATGATTAAATCAAATTGGCCTATTAAAAATCTAATTATGTCTTTAGACTTAATTTTTATGCAGATTCGTCCAATAATCACGTAACTTGACTTTAAATTTGCATTGTCTCTTCAGTTTTAGGTAAAATGGGTTATAATTAGGCTCTCAATTCCATAAAAAATTGCAGCCTAATTTTTTTCTAAATGTGAAATCCTTTCAGCTTGCTTTTGTCAAAATGCTAGTCTTTTATTTTATTTTTTGATTTATTTGGAAAGAAAAAGGTGAATTTGGGGAATAACTCAGAAATGGATTATAACAATTGCCTTCTTTTTACAATACTTACGATAGAAAGTCATGTTAGAGACTTTAGATAGTAAGCTTTGTAAAGAAGAAAAATGAATGGTGATAACAGATTTCCAGATCAAGAAATGGTCTATTGTAATGGACTACCTGCATAAGTGAAAAATGAAAGATTTTCAAAGTGGTGAAAGATATGAAGATTTTTCAAAGTAGTCTTATTATAATGGGGACCTGCCTAGGTGAAAAACACAAAGATTTTTCAAAATGATCTTATTATAATGGGTGACCTACTTATGTGAAAAATGCAAAGAGTTTTTAGGTGGTGAAAAAAACGAATGATTTTTCAAAGTGGTCTTATTGTAATGGGTAACCTGTCTAGAAGGAAAATGCAAAGATTTTTCGAGTGGTGAAAAATGCGATTTATCTGGTGAAAGGATTTGGTTAGAGATACCTTGAAGGGACGACAAGATAGAGCTCAAAAGCGTATTATATAGGATATGAGAGCTCAAAGGAGCACTTAAAGGGAAAAAAGATAGGGCTCAAAGGCACACTTAAAAGAAGAAGATAGGGCTTGAAGGTGCACTATTTGAGAGATGGAGACTCAAAGGCGCACTTAAGAAGAGATATGATATAGAGATAGGGCTAACGCATTATCTGAGAAGCGAGGGCTAGAAAACGTGTTCGGAAAGAAAGATGAGATAGGGTTAAAAAGCATATTATCTAAGAAGTGATGGCTCAATGGTGTGCTCGAAAAGAGGTAGGGTTTGAGACACACTACTTGGGAGATGAGGACTCAAAAGTGCATTCAAAAGGAGATAAGGTTAGAAAATGAACTATCTAAGAGATGAGGGCGCAAAGACGCACTCAAATGAGGCAAGGTTAGAAAACGCACTAGTCGAGAGATGAGGGCTCAAAGGCGTACTTGAAAGGAAAAAAGTTGGGCTTGAAGGCGTATTATCTAAGGGATGAGAGCTTAAAGACGCACTCAAAAGGAAGCAAAAAACACAATACCTAGGAGATGAGGGTCCAAAGACGCGCACGAAAGAGATTTGCTGGTGAGACACAAGTTTGTCAAAGATCAAAGTAATGCATTATGATCAATATGCATGTATACTCACCTGAGAAATATAGGTCCCTTTTCTTCATTGACTTTCCTCATTCTTGAAAGTTTAAGTCTTTATAGTAAGCTTCGATGGCTTTTTTGCTTTTGCTTATTCAAGTCACAACTTGTGATCCTGATCTCTAAAGGGTATGGTACAAATATTTATCTCAAAGGTTGCCAACTCTACCCTACATTTTCTATTTTCTTAGAAATAAAATCATGGAGCCCATCTTATTATGTGTTTTTTGGATTGCCCACTAGCTTGATCATACTCCCAAATGTTTCATTTGAATTTTCTTTGGGGACGAGGCCGTGTGAAAGAAGATTTTGTTATTTACAAGGAGTTGTTTTCATGAAGAATTTTTAGAATTTCAAAGTTACTCTAAACACAAAAACCATTTTTTATGTCGGTTTAAAGCAAACTTGTTCTGAAAAATTTCAAATGATTCTTATGGACAGGTCTTCATAAGTGTTGAAAATTTTTGTTTTACTTTTAATGAAAATGTAAAGTGACATTTTGTTGGTCAAAGAAGTTCAAACTTCAATTTGACGGTTTCAGATGACCAATCTTCAAAGCATCAATTTTATTTGTATATAAAATAGAGCTTGTTTCGTATAAGAAAACATTACCTACCTATCCAGATGACCTTGATCAGATAAGGCTTGATTGGGCATATAACGTAGGCTTTGACTATTAGCTACGAAGAAAAAGGATATTTATAAGCTCAAAAGATGTTTAATGGATTTCAAGACTAAGAATTACCATTGCTTGTTTCTAGACCTTTTAGTCCTTCGAATTGATTTGCAAAATGGTTTATCGTGCCCTTTACTGTCAGGCTTGGGCTTTTTCTCTTTTTTTTCTTCATTTGGTTTTGAGCATCATCATATTAGTTATTTTTTTGGTATGTTTAAACCTTTTGGACCATTTGGATTCTTTCATGTCTTCCATCTTTGTTTGGGAATTTTTTATTCATTGAGGATCTTTTTTTCTATTTCTCGCACTTGCCCCCTAATATGGGGTGTGATCCTAGTTAGAGTTATTTTTCAACAAAGATTTACTAGGCTCAATGGGGACTGTAAATGATTTTTTTATCTTGTGAAAGGATTGTCAAAGATAGCCTTTTCTTATTTCAAACGCATGCATTCATAATTGGTAAACTTTGTTTTATTTCATGCAAATATGCAAAATGGTTTCTCATTATTCATTCAGCTAAAACTTAGCTTTAAAGCCATCTTATGGTCTTTAGGTTACTTTTGCGATATCGCGGTCACACAAATTAATTACCCTAACTTAAGTAAACAAGATAATATAGAGCAAGCAAAGGGTCGATCCTACAAGGAAGTTTTAGTTTAGATTTTTATGCTAGATGTTATGCAATTTGGAGGGTTTTGAGATTATCTAGAATATAGCAGAATTAAATGATCAAGTAAAATTAAATAAATCAGAAAACTAACAAGAGAATAAACATTCGTTTCAAGTAAACATTCATTTATATAAATTAGAATCGATCATTGAAACGAAACATCAATTTATGTTTTAAATCTTTATCTTTTCTTAACATTGGTTAGTTAACATATCCACCATATAACTAACCCAACCATTAAATAACCACAGTGTCTACACTAGTAATTTAATTCAATGACAGCCTTAAAAACTAGATAAGTTGATTAATCAAGAAAACATAACTGTTCGTGGTCCATGTTTGATTTGATCGAATGTTTTCCCTAAGATTAATAACATAGATCCGCTATGATTATTAAACTTAGTTGCTTCACAAGTTTATATATCACAACTTTGATTTTGATAGCAAACTTAGCAATAGATTGTTTACAATAATAACTTAGAGTCCGCTCTAGCAATTAAAATAAACAATAATAAGAAATAAACATAGAAAAACAAACATATTCATCATATAAATTGAAAAGAAAAGATAAAACAAATCTCAAAGCTCTTGAAACCCGAAGGTTTATGTGTTCTTGTAACTAAGAAAAAGAGTTTAGCCTTACATGTCTATTGAACAACTAATCAAAAAGAAAGAAGAAATGCATCATTTCAGGTTTATGGAGGAAAGGGTGTGTTTTTTTTCTCTTCTAGCTGCCCCTTTCTTTCATTTCTCTCTTTCTTTTTATATCCTAGAAAACCTTAATCTCTTTCCTACAAGATAGTCCTTTTCTAAGTATACAATTTACACTTAAGTGTTTCAAACTTCAATAACTATTTTCCTAAAAAAAAAGAAATAACATTGCATAAAATCTTCAAGCTTTAACTTTTAACTTAGAGGAGCTAAATTGCGGAAATAAAGACTCAGATATCGATTTGGATGCTTTAAGAAGTACTTTGGACTTGTTTCTTCACAAAACTTGTCTACTAGCAGAATTCATGTGTCATCTTAGAAAAATCATATCTCTCTCAAATGAGATCTTTTTCCTCTAAAATTTGATAGGTTGATAGGTCTTCAAGTCAAAAATCCAAAAAAATTAAGTTTGCATCAAATTAACTTATGTAGCTCAAAATATTTAAGTCAGAATGACTGAAGGTCAACACTAGCAGAATGCGAGATTTATCTTCGAAGGCTGCCATTTTTATGCTATTTCTCTTTTTATATAGTTTTTGAAGAAAAAGGAAACGCACCAAAGAATTCTTGGTGTAGTGGTTTGATGAGTAAAGGATGTGCTCGTATAAGTGTGTTATTTGTGTGAAATAACAAAAATAAAGGCATATCATGAACAAAAAAGAACACATAATCTTATTAAAAAGAAAGGACTTATTTGACAAAGAAAGTTTTGTTGCAATATGAGCCTAGATTGCCGACAGGACTAAAACAGGTAGAAACATAACGAAATCAAAATAACTTTGCAAGTATGATCAGACAAAGGTAGTTATTTTTTTGGACACAATGAGAACATGCTCTTTTTTCCAACTCTCGTACACTTCCCCTTCGACCAACCTCCTTACAAAAACTCTTGCAGGAATCTCATCAATGGTATGTATAAAAAACCAAAGACACCCCTTTAAATTCAAGTCCTTAAGAATTCATGTTGCCTTCTTCGTAACATGCTCTTACCATCGATGTTTTTGCCAGGCATTTCGCTTCTAATGCATTTACTTATCTACTACCTGAAGTATGATTGGGTAGAGGGTTCGTACTCACGTTCAAAGTTTCTTCGAATGTTATCCACCCAGCTTTAATTAACTGCATGAGCTTCTTCTTGAAGGCATTGCATATATGAATGTTATGTCCTACAAAGCCAGCATGGTATGAAACAGGTGAAGTCAGGTTTGTACCAGTTGAGGTAAGGTGGCTGAAGAAGTGTTAGGGGTTTGGGAGCTACATGCCTTGTGCTCAGCAGCTTCTGGTACATCTCATTTAAGGGTAGTGGTAATGGAGGTAGTTGTTTCTGAACCCTTTGAAAACTCTTAATTTGGTTTTTGATTTGAGACTCAGGTTTTCTAGCAGAAACTAAAGGGTTGAAATTGATGTTGGCAATTTAGGGTAGTGTATGGTAGTTTTGGAATTGGTTTTTCCTACCCCTATAGTCATTTTTAATATGGTCGACCTCCCTTATTTTTCCTTCGAATCCTTTTTTCTTTATGGGTGCAGAGATTCTACAACTCTTTACTCCTTGCTTTATACGTTCGATTATTGCTACAATGTTAGTAAATTGTTGCGTTGAACTACCCATCACATGCTCGTAGTATGATGCCTTAAGTGTATTGGCAATTAGAGTGATCATTTCTTTATCCAAAAGTGGAGGATACACTTAACCAACTAAATCTCACCATCTCTAAGCATACTTCCTTATGCTTTTTTTATCCTCTTTTTCTATAGTGGACAAGTTGGTTCTATTGAGAGCAGTATTAATGTTGTACTTGTACTGCTTGACAAATACATATACAAGATCTTTTCATCTCTAGATCTTGGTGTTGTTCAATCTCATGTACTAGCTTAATGTTACAACACTTAAATTATCCTGAAAAAATACATCAATGGTTTCTCATCATGTACTACTTTTGTTATTTTATTGCAGTATGATTTGAGATGAGTGATGGGGAACTATGTTCCAGTATATTTGATAAATTTAGGAACATGAAACTTCTTTGGTACCACTATATTTAGAACCAGACACATCTCTATATTCTGTACTAGGTCATACAAGTCTACCTTTTCAACTGGCATCCAACGCTACTATCTTATCTTTATCAATATCATCAGATGACTTTGTTTCATGGAACTTGTTGGTGAATGCATCTAGAACTGCAGGGGATGGCGTTGATGTTTCTAATTGAACAAATATTGGATTCTATTCGGGCTCCTAACCTTATTCACCCATTATTTCTTCTAGTTGAGCTGTTGTTGGGGTCTAAAAAAAGGTGATGGGTCGATTGGAAGGACCTTTACCAGAGGCATTTCTAAATGTTTGCTTGAGTAAGATAGTAAGGCGAGTCACGCTAACTTTTAAAGATTCCAACTCTTCTTGAAAATAAGCGTCACGGTGACCACGCTCTTCATCTTCTATATTTCTCAGTTGAAGTTGGGTGTTGTAAAATTTTTGAAAACCTATATTTCAACCTAATGCATATATATATGTTATTTACAATGAATGAATGTATGCGTATAAATGCAAATATGTGTCCATGCATATTAGGTATAAATGGCGAAAACCCATGCAAAATGAATATTTAGGGAGTCTATACTCTAAGGGATGGTTTTAAGCCATTATATAAGGGTAAGTTTTCTACCTGGTCTCCAAAGGTTTATGAACTGCCTAGTAACAACCTTACATAAAGGCAATATAGGTGTTTACAAGGAATGGCTAGGGGCACAATGTGACCACTATTACCGAGTAAACATTCGGTTCATAATTGGATGTTTCATAAATCTGAATCTCGACTGAAAGTCATAAGATAGAACGTTATTCCCCACCTAACTTAGAATTAGGTTTATTTACGAAATTAAAATGCATGAGGGCATTAATCCATAACTGACATACTTACGCATGAACATGAAGTAAAAATGCATGCTAAAACAGTAAAAATACGAGCTAAATTTAAACAGACCAAAACAAACAAACAAGCAAAACTTAGTTTGACCAGACAAGATGTTTCCCAGTGGAGTTGCCATCCTGTCGTGGGGCAACGTCGAAATGGTGCGCTTTAAGATGCCTCCTAAGAGGTGTTGTATTGGGAAAAGAAAGAGTTTTGGATCTAATCATAAAATTATGATTAAGGTTCAGGAGTCGTCACCTAATAATATGGTTACTAAAAAATCTATAGTCTATGAGAGTCTAGGTAAGAGATTGGATGTACAAGGAGAAGATGCATCACCCCTAATGCACCCTACCTAAGGTAAGTTGCATTGTTCTTTGATTATTTATCTAAGTTAAGTTTCTATTCATTAGTCTTTTTCTAAAGTCTAAGGCAGGTCTCCCTTCATGACAAAGACTCTACCTTATTAGGTGAAATCCTAACCATTCTAAAGTTCAAATTTTAGCATTGTATTTATTTTGTATTTTGTATCTTTAATACCTGAAAGTGTACTATATTGTGTAGTTTTACAGTCCCAAATATTAAAGTTTACATCTAAACCTTAATTTAAAATGAACATAATAATTAATGAATGGTTTTTGATATTTTCGCCAAATCCTAATGGATAACTATAAACTGGTTACAATATCTATTTTTTTGTAATTTTAAAACATGAGAAAGATGTAAATTTTTTGTTTTTTATAAAAAAAATGCTTGGAAAACTTTTAAGATTTGATCATATACATGAAAACAAAATATTTTTTTTTGTTTTTTGAAAGAGGAAATTAATTTAAAAACATTTTGAGATTTTTTTGAAAATTTTTTAGAAACATTTTAGAGAAAACCATGTATTTTAATATCCAATATGTACCTTACAGTGTAAATACAACCCAATATTATATAAAATTAGTATAAAAACATGGGAGAAATCACAAATTTTTTTAAAGGACTTTTACAATTTTTTTAATTTTTTTGGTATTTTATATAATAAATAATAATAATAATATTATTATTATTATTAAATATATGGATTGGGCCTGGCCTAGTCAACCGGGTCAACCCTAGCCTAGTCTGGTTGGGCTGACTGGCAGCCCAACAAACCATACCCTCTTTTTTTTTCTAGGGTGGATCGGGCCCAGCCTTTTAGGCGGAGTCCAGTCCAGGCCTACATGGTTCCTGGCATAACCCAGCAACCATGCAATTATTTGGTCATTGCATGAAAAATCATGCATGACCAGATCAGGGAGGGGGGAAACAAGAGGAGAAGGTGACACTACCTTGCTTGGCTGGAGGCAAATGGTTGCTGGAGTCATTCCTAGTGTTGCTAGAGTTGTTCCTAATTTTTATCTTTTCGAAAATATGCTTGAAAAAAAACCTTTTAGGATGTGGTCGTATGCAAAACAACACCTTTTTTTTTAATGAAAATCTTTTTTTTTTCAATTTTTTATTTTTGAAATTTCGGAGAAAAACAATTATTTTTAATATTAGATCCTTATCTTATAATGTAAGTCTACAGCCCGATATTATGCAAAATTATTGGAAAAACATGTGAGGGGGCCCACAAATATTTTTAAAATGACCTTCAGAATTTTTGGAATTTTTTAAAATTATTATGATAATATTATTATATTATTATTAAATATTTTGGGTTGGGCTGGCTCAGCCATCTAGGGCGGCCTAGCCATCTAGGTCGAACTCAGCTGGGCTAGGTTGACTAGCAACCCAACATGCTTATTTTTTTTTATTTTTCTTTAGTTAGGCCGGACCTAGCCCAACCATTTGCGTTGAGCTGACATGGGTCCAGCCCAACATAACTTAGTCACTAGCCCAACCTAGTGACTACATTGCATGAACAGTGTAACATGAATTATAATTCATGTTCCATTGTTTACATGTAATGGAACAGAAGATGTCGGAAAGAGAAGAAGAGATGGGGAGGTTTACCTGGTATCGAAGGAGTTGCTGGTTCAGGAAGTTAACGTGAAGCGAGTGGCGATGTTCGTGGAGGAGTCAATGTTGTTGTTGTTGTTGTTGGTGCTGGAGAAGGAAGAAACTGGAATGGTGGTGACTATTTATCTACTAGAGCTGTTGCCGTTGTTGTTGCTATATAGGAATAAGAAGCAGTTGATGGAGAGAGAGAAGTACGGTGGCTCTGATGAAGGAATTGGTGGTTGGCGTTGGCTGTGAGGGAAAAAGAAACCTTCAACTGGGAGAGAAAAAGAAGTTGGCAGAAGAGAGAGAGATTCTTGCAGTGGTTCCTTTTGATGTGAGGTGGTCGACTGATGGTTATAGTGACTTGTGGTGGATAAGACAGTGATGATGATGGTTGGTGGCTGAAACGGCTGAGAGAGAGGGAAAGAATAATGACAGAAAAATTAGAGGGATTGGTTTTTTTTTCAATTTTTGCACCTTATTTTCTTTATGCTTATGCTATAAAATCCACCCCTATTTATAGAGGTGAAAGATGAATATTTTGTCTTTAATAGTGTCAAATCTTGACTATTGATTCAATTAGGAAGGATCCTAACCATTGGTTCAAAGTGGCCATCATGGTCTAACAAAGTTACTGCAGGAAGGGGATGGTTGGGTTAGTTACTTTAGGGTGGTGCCACGGCCGTTGTGGCATCAATCGGCTAGAACAAACCACATTGGGGTATAGTCATATGTCAGGTTATCGCTTATGTGCAAGTTTTGCCAAAATTGGTGGAGAGATGAAGCATTCAATGCCTTGGGAATGTGGGCCTCTGAGCAGCCTTCTCGGGTGAAACCTGAAGAAGAAGATAAACAATTAACCCAAAACGGTGCTATTTTGGTAAAGTTCATTTTGGTCCTTTGATTCATGATTTTTATCAATTACACCCTTGATTGACTTCAAACTTTCAAGTTTGTTCAATTTTGCCCCTCACGAACTCCAATTTCAGCCCCGAATTTTAGTGTCTTTTTCATTTTGGTCTTGGATTTATACAATTTGACCCTCAATTGACTATTAAACTTTTAATTTTCTTCAGTTTCACCTCTGATTTCAATCAATTGAGTCCCTAGAGTTCGATGTCTTTTTCAAAATGGTCCTTGGCTGTGAATTTCTTCAATTTAGTACTTAATTGACCCTAAAACTTTGATTTTCTTGTAATTTTACCCATAATTTGAATCAATTGGCTCTGTAAAAATTAAATTTGGTCTTCTAAAATTCCAATATTCTCAATTAAGTCCAAAGTGAGCTCCTAAACTTAATTTTTCACCAATTAAGCCCTAATAAAATTAATTTAACCCATTTAAAGTATAATTTAGTCTTTACACCTAATTAAATCCTTTAATTGAACCCAAATTAATTTTTAAACATAAT
>Ga0325414_1008114_pt1 | contig 11125 bp, 3 predicted proteins | sample PopdelMetagenome_8_FD_206183 | JGI IMG/M metagenome (GOLD analysis project Ga0325414, IMG submission 206183) | Populus deltoides microbial communities from Bellville, Georgia, United States - Leaf-PdKOR-R3 | ecosystem: Host-associated > Plants > Phyllosphere > Phylloplane/Leaf | place: USA...
CTTTCTAGAACAAAGATCTACGCTATTCTTTCCTTTATCATAAGGAGAGAGAGAATAAATCAAGAAAGAACTTCGGAGATTTTAACTTGAAATTTAATGGATATCAAGAATATCATATGTCTTTCTTTTTTTTTTTCTTTTTCTTTTTGAGAAATTAGAATTTAGATATGCTTCTTTATTTCTATTAAAGAAAAAAAAAAACACCTCCTTTGACCATATGTGAAGTGAAATACGATATAAGAATACAAATTATAGTTTTGTCCTTAGAGACTCATCGTTGTTCTAATTTTATCCTTGTTTTTTAATACGTTCCTATTATACCCTTTTTCATAGCCTTCAACGCACTTTTTTCACGTTCTGGTTCTAGTTTTTCTTATTTTTTATCAGTAACACAAATAAAAGTTAAAATTCAAATTTATTTTTATTTTTATGTTTTAAAAGTGTTTCTGAAAAAAATTAAATTTTTTTAATTTTTTTAATTTTAAATTAATATTTTTTTAGTATTTTTAAATTATTTTGATTTGTTGGTGTCACAAATGATTTTTTAAAAAATATATATATTATTTTGATATATTTTCAAATAAAAAATACTTTAAAAAACAACCACAACTACACTCTCAAACACCGAAAAGTAGGAGTTCAGGATTGGAACTTTGCGGCCGCTAGAGGGGTATAATTGAGATATTTTAAACTATAAGAGTAGAAGTGAAAGAATAAAACAATTTTCTGTTCTGTTCTGTTCCCGCAAACAAACAAATCCTTTCTTCTCTAGAAGGGGGTTCTTTTCATTGCACCTTGAAGGCTCCAGCACGAAATGGTCTTCTTATAGAAACAGAGACCACAATGGTCAACACTGACGGCCTGATGGCTAATCTTACAAGACGGTTCAACAGAGAAAAAAATCTCTTTCCAGGGGAATTATGGGCGCCTCCTCTTCCATGTGTTTGAATTTTAATCCCGGCTTGGTTTTAGATTCGGGCTTGGAGTTTTTAACAGATCATCAGATTATTCGAGTGAATTTCTTTTTTTAAATCAAAATGATTTCATTTAAAAAAAATATAAATCAATGAATTATAATCAGGTTTTTGACGGGATTGCCAGATAACCTCATATTTTATTTTTTTTTATTTTTTTAAACCCTACCCGGTTTTAGCCCCGAATTAGCTAATCTCATGTCCGATTTCAAAACTATGGTTTCAAAGCATGATTCTCTCCTTTTTTTTTTTTCTTTTTTTTTACATTAATTTATTAAAATAATTCAAAAACAGTCAAATAATAATTTTGTATTAAAAAATCAGGTTAAATTGCCGCCGAAAATATCGGAACCTGCCATAGAGGAGGGTCATGAGACTTTTCGGGTCATGGTTGATAAAAATCAAGAAACCATCCCGTTTGCTTTGGATTTCAAGAAATGTAAGCAAACATGTATGGACAGCTACAATGATTATTATAAAAAAGCAAAAAAAATTACCCTGTAGCTCGGAATGACAAAATAATCTCTTAAATATTATATTAAAAAACTCTATCTAGCAACAAACAACAACCTAATTAATACAATAAAAATTAAAATAAAAAAAATAACTAAAACCAAACTGAACCGCTTGAACACCAAACTGAAAAAAATTAAAAAAACAAACCAGACCGAAATTAAACCAATTAAAAAGTCCAAAAGAACTCTAAAAAATAATATAATTTTTAGTTTTTAATGTAAAATAATCAAAATCAAACCGAACCATTTCAAAACCAAAACTGGTTAATTGGGTTTTGATTTTAATATAAAATAATCAAATCAAATCAAACCGAAACTAATTGATTTGAATTAATTTTAGTTTTATTTTGTTGTATTTTATAAAATTTTAATTTAATTATTTTTATAAATAAAAACTAAACTAAACCGAAGTAAAATTATCACTCCTGCGGAATACATGGGGGCCGAGACAAGATGCGGCAGCAGTTGAAGATACCATTAAGGTGGTTCCTCGGAGTTTCAAAAGATTTGCAGTGCTTTTGGCAGACCCCACGTTTAGGCTGACGGGGTGATCAGCGGCAATAAATCTTCATGTGCTCGACTAGATGTTATTTTTTCTTGAATTGCTTGGAGCACAAAAGGAATTTGCGCCTGCTTCCATAAAATAACACAAGGAACCAAGCATTTATTATGTTATAAATTAATACAATAAATTTACCTGGACAAAATTTACCCACCACTGTGTACTTTGTGATCAATTTAAAATTGACCCACGTGTATTAATTGATGATCAAATATTAAAATCTGTATCATTTTCACTTCTATTTTTGTTTTTTTGTTTTTTTTTTTTTTGTCTATAAAGTGGTGGGGTACTCCTTGAATGAATGATAGAGATATTTCTCAATATGCCGAAACAAGAAGAAATTACAAAAAAAAAAAAAAAATTGACATGAATGAAATAATTTTCGGTTCATCCAAGTTAACCCACTTAAATCATGATCTAGATCATAGGCACTATCATGACGAGTTAACATGGTTGGTTCATTTGTCTATTTATTTGTTCTTCCTTTTTTTTTCCCAATCAGTCCTTCATTGAGCTCGTGTAAGGTTAAATTCAGGATTAAATTGAAAAATTATCATACAATTAAAGATTAAATTGTACAAAGATGGCAAAAAATGGTGTGTGACGCATTGGGGAGACGTGTGTGGTTTCCTTCGAGCTTCAATGGTGACTTTCATTGTTGATGTTGGAATAATCTTAATGGGGGCTTCCTTTTGTTGTGGCGCTTCGTGACAATGTAGTTCCAGTGTATCTTCATTGGGCTATTTTTTTTTCCTTTCCTTTTCCTTTTAAGTCTCTTTCTTCTTCTCGATCTTCATGTCTAATTTCCTATCTTCTTCCTTCTTCTTTTGAAAAACAAAAAAGAGTGATTTTTTTTTCAAATTTTCAATTATAATCCTTTTATTTTCAATCTTTAGAAAAATAGTTTTATTTTTTATAAAATCAAGTGTCAATCGAATGACAAGAAGTTTATTTGACTTCATAAAAACCCTACCTCGAGCCTGTCAAAATGAACTATCAAGGCTAATCTAAAAAAAAAAATCAATGTGGAAAGTATCAAATTAAAAAAAAAATTACTACTAGAAAAAAATGAAGGCAAAATTGAATAATATTTAATATAATAATTTTTTAAATATAAATTAAATTTCTTTATTTATATTGAGTTTTAATTAAAATTTATGAGAAAAAAAAAACTAGAAGACTATCTAAAAATAGGCCAGACGCTTATACTCAAGTGGACTAGCATGTCAGGCCTTATACAAAGAATCTTGGGCTTGCGTAGGCATGTTAGGCCAGGCTTGAGACCTAGCCTCTTCTCTTCTTTTGATTTTGGTATTTGTTCATTTAATTATTTTTTACACTGCAAATTTCAATTCCATCTCATAAAATATGTTTTTAATTCAATTCTAAATTTTTATCAAATACCTTGAAGTCCCAGCAATATACAAAGAGAAGAAAATATGAAATATCATAAACATCAACCGAAAGGATTTGATTAAAAAAATAAAATTTGATAATTAAAATAAAAAAAATTTACATCGGCCATTAAAAAATGCTGTACATGATATGATGTATTTGAGTGTGTAGTAATCAATAATTAAATAATATTTTTTAAAACCATACTGTATAATTTGAGAATGCAGGGACTATATTATCTGACTATTTTGTATTTAATTGGAATTTTGAAATGATATTTATCACTTTCTTTGAAATAATTTGATAAAAAAAAGACTAAAAATTAATCAATAGTGTTCAAAGAATAAAAAATTATAACATTATTTTTTATATTTTAAAAGAATCATTTTTTTGAAGAAATCGAAATTTTAATTCCATTCATGGATTTTATTGATAAAAAATGGAATCAAATCTATCAAAATCAAAACCGAATAACCGAATATTATAAGTGCTTATATAGTGTAAACTGTATACAGACCACATCGTGGTTTTACGGAAATCCCAAGGGCTCTTTGATTCTTTCAGTTCGGGTAGCGGGGATACATCGTGGGATTTACACCCTGTTTAAATATTTTTATAGAATTATTTATTTTATTTTAAATTAATTTTTAAATATTTTTTCATTATTTTGATGTACTAACTTCAATAATAAATTTTTAAAAATAAAAAAAATTTAATTAAATATATTTTCAAATAAAAATACTTTAAAAAATAATCGTTATTATAATACCAAACATACTATTAGAAAATAACTTGAAACACCATTGAGTCTTTTTTAGACAATACTGCATTTAATCAATTTACAAGTTTAGGGTTTACAGTTTATCAAAAATACCATAAAAAAATTACGTAAAATATCTATCTATCATTGCCAATATAATATTAAAAGATTTGAGGATTATTTCCAAATGCTTTCTTATTAATTGAAATTCCCCTTTTTTTTACATTTTTTATTTTTTTAATTTCATAATTTTTATTTAATTTTCCATGTCATTTTATGAGATAAAGTTCTAAATCGTGTTAAAAATACAAAATCAAAATATAAAGGACTCCAATGTAAAACACGAAGAAAACGGGTAGCCAATCTCAAAGTTTTTAGAGTTTTCATTGTGGTTTAAAAATTTGCTTTGCTTATTTTTCGGTCGCTGAATTTAATAAAAGAAAGATAAAGTCATAGAAAAACAAGAATGAGAGAGAAAGTTCAAGCTCACCACATTTCGACAACAAAAAAATTGATTTTGGTGCTAATGAATTTTGTTTGACAAGAAGAGATCAATATTGAATTTTTTCTATAAACATGCATATAAAAAGTAAAATTGGGGTCAATTTAGATTTTATTGATCTAGTTGATTTTTCTTTAGAGTTTTTTAGGGTGTTTTTAGAATTTGTAAGTGTTTTTGTGGGTTTTTTTTAATAGTGTGTTCAAGGTGAAAAAAGAGGCTGGGAATTGATTTTTAGTCCACCCATTGATTTTTCAACCACCATGATGGTGGCTAAATTATAGTTAGCAACCTCGTAAATAACAAGTCGTTTGCCACTATATAATACTTGTCAAATAATTTTTTTTCACTCTTGATAATAAAAAGGTTTTTATTTAAAGTCATGTGTGCAAGACTGATCTAGTACACCGACACACCTGTGTTCTTTTTAGAAGGCCAAATCATGTTGGGTTACGCAAGCCCGAGCACCCGATATGTTTTTTTTTGCTTTTTCTTTAATTTTATTTTTTTACAAAATTAATTAATTAAAAATATTAAAAATATACTCATTTATTAAAATTCTAAATTAATTAAGAATATAATTTAGATATTATTTTATTAAATAACATTTAATTTTTATTTTATTTTTGAATATAAATATATGGATGTTTATAGGATTAATAATTTTTTTTCCAGCTCAACGCGGTCATTATTATCATTTTTAAATTTATCTAGTTACTTTCTTTGATAGCATATATTTTTATTGTAATGTGATTAAAAGAAAAATATATTTTAAAAAAATGCTATTAAGTTCAATCAATTTCACAACATGAGTTATAGGTAAGCTCATGTTAGGTTAGGTTAGGTTAGGTTGATCAAAAACTTTACTTGTAAATAAAAATTATATTATTTTATATAACTTAATTTAATACGATTACAGTTTATTTATTTCCCTTGATTTAAAAAATGTTATGCAGTGAAGGAGAAAGAAAGTTCTAGAGAAGCCAAATCCGAGACACAACAAAACAAAACAAAAAGATTAATTGATATTATTTCTTGTCTGTTTGGGTGTCCTAAACCTAGCTGGATTCTCAAGGCGAAGGCAAGCCATCTTGTGTCTCTCTGTCTGCCACAGATTTTTGACCCAGAAGATTTTCTATCCAATTTCATTCCACAGAAATATATTTTCATCTTATCAATGTCTCTTCTTTATTTGTGGGCAGGGTGCTCCTAAAAAAGAAAGTTAAGAGTCTTTTTTGTTTCTGATTTTGAGGTCTACGGTATGGATGGATAAGTATATGGTGCTGTGAACTCTCAGAGGAGGAGGAGAGATTTCTTCTATGATGGTTAAGCTTTGTTTGATGGCTTCTCATGGCTATCCTTCTGCCCCTGCTATTGTTTTTCACCAAGATCAGAAAAGGGTTTTCAAGGTATGATTGTTATTCTGCCCACTGTTGATTGTTTTTCTGGATGATTCATCTGGAATGGTTCTTGAAATTGGTTTATTTTGCTTCAGTTTCATGCTTGCTTTGAATCTGTGGTTCTATTGTGTCCGTTGAGAGCTGTGCTAGGAAGCTGTTGTTGGCTCCAGAGATAAAAAGCCTTTACTATCTGCCCATCTGCAAAGTAGATAACACTTAATTTTAGCTGTTTAACGAGAGTGAGGGTTTTTGTCCTGCAATTTCAGGCTTGAGCAGCCTACAGCTACTTCCCTTAATATTCTTCTTCTTAGAAAAGAATTACGCGGTACCGATTGTGATATACGCACAATAAATTAAGTAAAACCTGATCTTATTAGGTGAGCCAGACCCATCTGGAGTAAGAGATGCAACGCCTCGATTTCTTGCCTCCGCCACTGGGCTCCATTAAGAACCTGCCACCTATCGAATAAAATTGAACCCTCAAATTAGCTTGTACCAAATTGCCTCTCCTCTTTCATTTCCATAATTTTTTCAGTTTATCTGTGACTTGGAAATAATCATTTCATTTTGTTGTTAATTTTAGTGCAAATTATGAAATCATTATACTGATATCTATTTATTATTTTACTCAATGTTTTGATTATTGACTTATCTGTATGTTTCTGTTAAGGTTGTACTTGTACAGTAGTGGAGATATCTTAGTCTCCTCCACAATCGCCTTCCAATCTTTCCCAGATCTAATAAAAACCAAAACTATTATATTTAGAAGGTTTTATCATCCTAGGAAAACATTATAATTGGGTGCTTAGTTGATGATAAGCCAATGCTATTATTCTCGGTTTTTGTTCCATCTCATGACAGCTTGTGTCTGTTCAACAAGAAATGACAGTTAACATTTCATTGATGCAGGATTGTCAGCCCTATTTACCTAGTCAGGGAACAAGACAAGAGATAACAAGATTGAATTCTCTTGTGCTGAAATTACACCAGCACGAGGAACCATGGAGACCCATGAATAGGTTGTGCGAATCTAATCGGTTTACTGAGATTGACTCAACAGTTAGAACACCTACACTCATTGATGTGCAAGGTTTGCAACCCTGTGGACTCTTTTTCTGGATGAATAATCTTAAACATTGTTTTCAAGTCCTTTTGTTTCATTCTTGTCTTCCTTTATTTGAAGAGCTTGTTATTGAGGTTACTTATCTTTCGTCATTTTTTCTGTAAAAAAACATCCATGTCAGAACTGATCTGAGAAGGTGGATCCATGCAGCAGACCCTACTAGTTTGGTATTGAGACTTAGTTTAGTTGAATTTTAGTAAAAGTACCATGAGAACTTCTATTTTTTAATTAACTCATTCCATTATTTTTTATTGTAATGTGCATGTGTTAACTTAAGCAACAAAAGCAATGAAAGGCGATATAATTTTTGAGTGTGTTGCTTCTGGTGACATAACACCCTGATAAAGAATGTAGTAGTAGCTCCCATAGATTTAGAGGATAACTGTAGTGATTTTGGAAAGCGTGTTCAATAGAACAAGAGTTTGTTTTTGATCGGTCAATGGAATGGGAAATCTATGATGATCAAGCAATTAGAAGGCTATGGAAGAGGTTGAAGTTGGTGTGTGTTTTCTGTGACAATTAATGGGATGATTTGCAAGTGATTTGTACATCATCCTTTTCTATGTAATGTGTGAAGCTTAAATCTATATTATATTGTTGCACAGTGCTCAAGTATTCTAAGTAGCGTTCTTGTTTTGCTGTCAGATGCTCGCCCAGACTCAGTACTTTTCAGCTTTGGAATAGTTGAAAAATGCACAAGACAGGAAAAAATCTTGCAGTTTCTTACGTCTGAGTCAAATAAATTAGAAAGAGATGGATTGGATTTATCTCTGCTATCTGAGTTGATGGGGCTTCAAACAGTGATGTTTGATGCGCAACAGCTGTCACATTCTCCTCTTATTTATCCAAGTGGTCAACTTGATGCCCCAAAATCTCTAGTTGACTTTGTGGCAGATATGGCCCGTAGTTCAAAGCTTACAGTTCTTCCAGATGGTCGAGTATTGCTAACGGGTAGTGGGACAGAGATGAAGGATGTCCTCTCTACTGTTGCTGAGTTTTACTTGTCAAAAAACTCAACTATGTGGAAAAAACAGTCGATGCTCATCCCAAAACTGACAAGGTATTGATATTTAGACCTGATTGTATTTAACTCAGAAGCACGAGGCAGCTTTTCTAGTTATGCTATTGAAAAATTCTCAAGGTTCAACTAAAGTTAATTCCTTGTTTGCCTTTTCATTTTTATATTTTAAGTGGAATGATAAATCCTAATTTATGATCTTGACTGATTGACTCGATTAGTAAACTTGCTGATTGCTTCTAGAGTCTAAGTTGCCCCAAATAGAAACCACATCTTCTGAAGTCCTTATTAAGAAAGAAAAACTCTCTTGTTCCCGCAAAGGATGCCTTGCACTCCGTGTTCTTTTTTTTCTAAACTTTGTATCCAGTGTCTAAAATTCCTTCTATTGGGGTCATTTACTTCTGGACATTAGCCATTTCCTAAAACATTTTGGACTGTGATTTATTTTTGGAACGAACATTGCCTAGTATGAGAAACTAATCACTACGGCTTGTGCATTTCTCCACGAGATCTTTATATCCCAGTCTTCCCTTTTAAAACCATATTGTATACCATTGAGTGAAAAATCATCCACTCTACTTGGAGTGTCCATGACCCACCTCCATTCGCAAAAACTGATTCCACATATCCAAAACTACTGAATAGTGCCTGAAAAGATGGTTTTGAGTCTTTCTACAGTTATGACTGGTTACACAAGTATTAGGTGATAGTGCTCTGTATGGTCTGCTAATCTCCATTTTTGCAATAAGACTCGCCATTGCTAATTTTTCATGCTATGTTATACCTGTTTTCTATGTCCTTCTCACTATTGTCAAGTTATAGTTCTAAGACTTTTCTCAGCAATCATTTGATTGACCAGGTTTGATACAAGGAAAGTAGATGCTAATATTACTGGGTCATCTTTCAAGGCCAGAGATGCCTCATCTGCTACTTTGAAGAGGTAGGAATCTATTCATTGCAAAAGCACTTCATTTGTCATTTTCTTTTTGCCAATCTCTTATGACAAGTCAGCATGAAAATGCCCAAAATGAGAGACTTTGTCCTGTTTTTTATTATCTTGGATTATATTGCATTCATTCAAAAGTTTAGTCTAGTGTTTGAGGGTTTGAAATATTTAGGCATAGATTAGGATTGTTTTTAGGTGGGTTTCACATGGGTGAAGGGAGGCCAAATTTTTTGGAATGTGCTATGTTTGCAATACTCTTTTGTGTTTTGATGGATTGAAATTCAATAGTTTCAAGATGAGCATTTATCATTTTATTTTTGCTATAAAATTATTTTATTTGCCTTTTTATGGGGCTCCACAACATTATCTTCAGAGATTAAAGAACTTTGTTGGATTACACTTTTTTCTTCCCTGTTATTGGTATCTTCTTTCACATTACTGAAAAGAATTTTGGGAAAATTATTTTGAGCATCCTATGGTTTTTTTTTTCACTTTACAACCAATTTTTCGAATATTACACTCTGCAACCTGGGTCAAAGCAGATTTTGAAAATCAACGAAATGATAATAATACCCCCACATATATTAAAGCATTGAAAGTAACCATTACCACACAACTCATTCTCTCTCTCTTCATGCTAACCTCTCCAAACCCACAATCATTCTCTCACCACGAGTCCCCACCAGAAATTTCACTAAAAGTCATCCAAAAATCCCAACTTTTCTTTTCTCTCACCCATAAGCAAAGTCCTAATGAAAGAAACAAGGTCAATTCTATCTTTTAGGAAGGCTCCCACGTACCATTGATTTAGAGGTGATACTAGGTTCTTGATGGTTGATGGTGGAGCTGGATTTACTGGTGTAGATCTATTGGGTTCTTGATGGTGGAGTTGGATTTGCTGGTGGGGGAGATGGGGCAACATTGTTATGTGGGGAGACTGGTGCAGAACTTCGGAGAAGAATTGATGGTGGAGTTGGATTTGGTACCATCAACTAGCTCTTAAATAATTTTAAATGTCAAAGTGTAAGAATAAAATCAATTTAAATAAATTAATGGTAGTGGAAGAATAAATGACATATTTGGTGTTATGATTCGAGCAAATTCAAAGTGTGGTCATGTGGTGAGATGGAAACCACATATTTGGTGTTATGATCCGAGCAAATTCAAAGTGTGGTCATGTGGTGAGATGGAAACATCACCCCAGTCACCTTGAAGCTTTCTCCCATTACAAGTTTTCTTGTTTAATAAATTGTGATGGACCTAAAGAGCAAGATGTGATTGCTAGGAAGGATATTCTAAAGACACCATTAAAAGACCCAAAGATCCAAATTATATGGTAATGTGGGGAGATTGGTGCGTAACTTTGGAGAAGGATTGATGGCGGAGCTGGATTTGGTACCAAAGATGGGAGAGAAGGGTTGCCTTTTTTTCTTTTCTTTTTTCTTGTTCCTTTTTGCTTTCTCCCTGTCTATATTGTTTTTCAAGTGTTTTAGTGGTATTTTTGTTTTTTTTAGGCTTTAGGGTTTTTTAGTTATTATTTCAAATGGCAGTCATGTAAATTAATTCACATTTTATTTTTTACTTCTTTCTAGCAACAACTTCCAAGGATTTAAAGTGTTATCTGCATTTACATTTTAGGCTGCAAAGTATAATATTCAAAAATTTTGCTGCGAAGTGGAAAAAAAACCAAACGATAGGATGCTCAGAGTAATTTTTCATTTATTTAATTAACAAAAAAGAAAGAAAACAAAAGGAGAGAGAAAGAGAGGAACAAAATCAGCTTGCTATAGAAAAGCTTGATTAGAAAGAGTAATTTTTCATTTATTTATTTATTTTTGTTCTCATTTAATGTAGTGTTATTTCTTTTGGCAGTCCTGTAAAAATCAAGCCATCCCGAAAAAAGAAGAATAATAGAAAGGGAGGCAGAGTGAGG
>Ga0325414_1008116_pt1 | contig 11124 bp, 3 predicted proteins | sample PopdelMetagenome_8_FD_206183 | JGI IMG/M metagenome (GOLD analysis project Ga0325414, IMG submission 206183) | Populus deltoides microbial communities from Bellville, Georgia, United States - Leaf-PdKOR-R3 | ecosystem: Host-associated > Plants > Phyllosphere > Phylloplane/Leaf | place: USA...
TTTTTTTAAGTGTTTTTACATCATTTTAATGCAATGATATAAAAAACTATTTAAAAATAACTTTATTTTAATTGTAAAAAATTGCAACAGTGATAACAACAAGTAGCTGATTGGTAATCTCCACATCTCATGCGATGCAAGGAGCCCTTTTTTATGGTTTCTTGAAAAAGTATTCTCTCAATAATCACCAAAGAATGGCACAAGACATTTGAATTCAGAGCCACATACTTCCCCTGGCTGAGCTCGAGGAACAGTTAGTTTCATTACCACCAACACTTCCCAGAAAAAGAAACCAGGTGCATATTCTAATATTGACTCAACATGAAAGCAGAAGCTTATTTGGAACCCTGAAAGAGACGTAAGAATATTGGCATAAATCAGAGTGCACTTCCAGCTACGCAGCTATTCTTAATAGAGCGAGAGTTCTCTTCAGCAAGTTTATTGTTATTCCACCACTTATGGACAATAATACCATGCTAGTCAATTTCGAATATGATCAGCATGAGAAAACTCCTACATAACCTTGTTTCTTTTCTTCCATCCTGCCCTAATTACTCATATGATCAGGTATTGGTCTTGAATTTATTATTTTGGGACCATAGAAAAAAACCAACCATTTTCAGGCCAATATCATTTAGGCAAAACATGTATATGCAGTGTCCTCAGCCATAAACATTAGTAGAAATTAGTCCCATCATATTTCAATTTCCCTGCACATAACTAAGATCATTCACTAAAATTTACATGCTTTCAATTCCCATTGACTGAGATATGAAATCGTCGTGAATCTGGAATCACGGAATTTGCATAGAAAGACAAAAGCAGCATGTTATCCTAGTACGGAAAACAAAAGGGAGTCATGACATCTTATCCCAGGTGGGGCATGTTTAAGAAGATACAGAGAAAGTTTAAGAGAAACCAACCTTACGAGCGGCTTGAGCTAATGTCCCTAGATGACTCATTTATCAAGCTAGATTTATGTGGCTCTGGTTAATCTTCTGGCTTTTCCTCTGCTTTCCTTTTTAATCTGTTCTTCTCGCCAGAAGCGTTGTTATCAGAGCTGCTCACAGCTTCCTTCTTGTGCTTCCTCTGAAAGGTGTATTTAAGAAGCCTATTGTCTGATTGACTAGGAAACACATTGGATTCCAAGGATGATTTGGCAACTTTTATATCAGAGGGCACCAGCGGTACACTAACAGTAATTTCTTCGGATGTTTTGGCATCTTTCAAATTAGAAAATACAATTGGTACATTGATCATCTGAGCATTTGATTCATAACTTGGAACTATAGGACTCTGGTTAGAATCGAGTTCTTCTTTTGCCAATTCATCTACAAACTCCATGTCCTTGCCTGCATCAGTGTCCTCAACGGATCCACAGAGTGCCTCTACACTCACTTCAACATTTGTAGAGCCACATATTGAATCCAAACCACCTCTAATTAGTGTTAAAACAGGACCCAAGCTAGGTAGTGGCTTCAGCTTGACAACATTTTCAGTTATCTTTGAATGGTCTTCGTCCGATTTAACATTACCATGGAGCAAAAATGAGTAATTCTTGCAAGGAGTGAGAACAAAAGGTTTTTGACAAAATTCTGAGTGTTGAACCGAAGGGGACGAGAACGAGGACGAGGAAGAGGAAGAGCCAGAAGTTGTGATTCGTTCTGTTCTTGGTCTTTTCCCTTCAGGAACAATCATTTCAGCAGTAAGGCAGTCATTTGTTTCCAGCAATTCTTCTTCCAGCTCAATGGGATTCTTCTTCATATCCTGATTGCTAGGCTTGACAGGGGGTAAGGTACACAAATGTTGATCAGATTTAACAGTGCCATTTACTGAGTTTGTCTTACGACGAGAAACAATAGAAGGTGGTTGATAAGGTTTTCTGACAATGGGACAGGACTTGCGCTTAGCTTTGGCTTTTGCAAACCTCCCCCTTTTATGTCTTGATGAGCAAACCTTGACATGGTTTCTTACTTCTTCCCCTGAAAAGTTCATTTTCCCCACGTTCTTAGTCTTGGGAGAAGTTTCAGTACATTTACCTTCATCCCCATTACTTGCTTTGAAAATAACCTCATTCTTTATGAGTGATTGCTGCTCCACTCCTACATCTGAAGGAGGCAATTTGCTAGCAAACGCATTTCCTTCAGATGCACGAATTCTCTGCGTACAACCATTTCTATACAACTCCGGCTCCTTGTTTGCCATAGTAATGGAGGCTAAGTCTGCATTACGTGAAGAATAGTTCTCCAAAGGTGAAACACTCAATTGCTGATCTTCTGTGTTGCAGCAATTGTTGAAATTTCTCTGAGCCAGTAGTGTACTCTTTACATTAGAAGTTGCCACAGTTTGAGGTGGCAAATTGGAAAGAGAGAGTACAATGGGCTCAGATGTTAAATGTTGGTGAGAAGATTCATTTTCCTTCACAGTTTCTCCATTCGAAGGTTGGACTTGGCTGTTCCTTACCTTCTCTAGCTCATCACGTACCCATCTCAACTCTGCTCTAAGATCTATTATGACACCCTCTGCCTCTTGGAGCTGCGCCTCAAGCTCATCAATCTTACTCTGTTGGCTTGCGGATGTTATCTCTGCTTCAATTGCCTGCAAAGAAAGAAAAATGAGACAGATGCATTAATGCTTGCAAGATGAAAGGGAACATATATAAGAGTAACGGGTGCACTTGGTATCAGCTGTCCAAGTAACAAGGCGAGCTACACAACAAATTCTGAGCAAAATGTAGTGCAGCTGCTCATTAGAACTCGAGCAGGCAAGTAGCATAAAAAACAAAAGTAATATCTTCCACACATCAAAATACCTTTAAATTCTATATCAGATGAAAAGAAATATATATATATATATATATATATATATATATATATAATTAAATGAGCACCCATGATTATCGAGAAATGGAAAAATGCAAAACCATTTTTCTTTACAACCCTTCTAATATATGATAAAATCAAAGCTTTCATGTAAAGTAAAAGGTGGCGCGACACCAGGAGCAAGAAATGAGATGAAAAATATGGTTACTTTGGCATCGATTATTTGTTTTAAGCGAAGAAGTAATCGAAGGGCCTCGTCTTTTGAACTGCAGAGATCGTGCTGATAGCGAAGGCCTTTTCGCTCCGACTCCATTACTCTGCTCGCTGCCTCTTTTGCTGTATTCAATATTATATCTGCATATGCTTTTTTCAACGCCACCAGTTTCTACAAAGACAGCCAGACTTTTTTATTTTTATTTTTTCTTTGTTTTCAATTAAAATCAAAACCAAGAATGAGATAATCAAATTTAAAATTAAAGTAAAATATTAAACAAATTAACATGTGCTAGTACTGAGGATGAGGGCCGTTTAGCAATTTCACCTCTGATTCTGCCATGGCGAGGAAGGTTGCTTCTCTCCTTCTCCTTGCTTCTCCTCCTCTGGTTGAAAAAAGAGTGGGTTTTAGGTTTACCAGCTGACGGATACCTTGATATTACTTGATTACCCCTGCTTCTGAATTTGAATTACGTGAACGTAGAATCTGTTACTCGTTTTTGGACCCCTTTCCATTTTTGCTGCAAGACTAATGCTGCGTCTATAATGTTTATCGGTTTACAGGCGAGCAACTGACTATGGGACCCACCTCAAAACCTTTTTTTATTATATTTACTGACGGTGGTTTTTTTTTTTTTTTTTTTACGTGGGTTAATTATAACTCAAGAACTCTCATTTATCAAAAATAACTAATTAATTAGTTTTTATAATTTAAAAAAATGTATAATTAATCTTATATTTATTTTGATTTTTTTTACCATTTCATGTTTTCTAATTATTTTTTTATTTTATTTTAAAAAATAAAGATGAAAAAAAAACTAGATAATCATTTTACCTATAAATTGATAATATGCAAACTTGAGATGATATTCTTTCAATCGTTTTTCTACTTGATAGAATATATACCCATAAATTTACCATTTAAGGCAAATATTTGAGACTTAGAACATGTCGTTCCCAAAAAATTTAAAATTTTTTTTGCTAAAATTTAATATGGTTTGTATGTTTTGGATTGTTTTGATGTGCTGATGTTAAAAATAATTTTTAAAAAATAAAAAAAAAATCATTGGCATGTATTTTGGCACAAAAGTTATTTGAAAAGCAACCGCTACCACACTGTCAAGCACCCTCTTAATCTAATATAGATGGATGTATTCATTCAAAAGGTTGGGGATTACACATGCATCGTAATTAAAATTTTATTGTCTTTCTTTGCATATTTCAAAACATTCATTTAATTCCATGTAGGTATTTATTCAACCTTAAGAGAAAAGTTAAAAATAAGGCGCATGTTGAGGCTTCGATATGCAAAGTCTATATTGTTGAAGAGATCTCAACATTTATCTTGTACTATTTTGAGCCTCAATTGAGAACAAGAATCAATCGCGTTCCAAGACATAACAGTGATGGAGAAGTGTCTTCATGTGATAACTTGTCGATATTCTCCCATCCTGGATGACCCGTACCAAAAAATATTGTAAAAGGAAGATATTTGTCAGAAATAGAATTCAAACAAGCACGTGTTATTTTTGAACAATTTATCTCTTATAATATCATATACTGATACATTATTAAATTTCTCATAAACAAGATTGTCAGTATTTACTATCCCAAAATTCACAGTTGACTGAATTTCAAATCTTTCGATTACAAGATAAATAATTTTTCACGAGGTTTAGAACACATGTAAGTACTGTTTTATTATTCTTATCTCTCGGGATATTTAATTTCATTACACATTTCTCATTAACTGTCCATGGTTGTACATCATGTACCAGGTTTATCAATTTGGAGGGAATGCTAGTGTTACTTTGTCTTTACTAAGTTCGGGTCTTGAAAGAAATGTGAAGTGCTACAGTAGGTATTTTGTCAAAGGACATATGTTTCATACTGAAGAATATGGACAAAGTAGAAAGACATATAACAGTAGGGTTTATTTTAAGAGATCGATTTCTAATGAGTTTGAAGTTGACTACTATTAGAAGTTGGAAAAGGTCATTGAATTGCAATATCATAGCGAGCAAAATAGAGTATTTTTATTCAAATGTTATTGGTATGACACCATTGACAGAGGAATTAGAGTAGATCTTCATCATGGTTTGGTCAAAATTAATTTAAAAGCTAGACTTCTCAACGTCGATGATATCTTTGTTTTCGCCAAGCAATGCTAGCAAATTTATTACATATACATTCATTCCTTTAGAAATGATCGTTCAAGAATTGATTAGTTATCAGTAGTGAAAACCAAACCTAGAGGTTGTGTTGAGGTTGTTTAGGATGGCAACGATGAATTAATTGTGGGAGATGATGTTTTTCAACTTGGTGAGTTAGTTGATCTATATCGAGTTACTATTTCTAATGACTTATAAGAAAATTTAAATTTTCACACTACTGAGAAAAATTTTGTTGATATTGGCGCCGAGGAGTTGAATAATGTTTTGAGTTTCGGTGGACATACACATGTCGATGAAGATGATAGCGACGAAATCAACGTAAGAGATTGTGATGAAGATGAGGACAGATTAATTGACGAAGAAGAAAACAATTATGATTAATTTACACAACACAAATGTGTAATGCCATAAAATATAATGCAATATTTATGGACAAAATTCACTTCATTATAATGACAATGATGTTAATTTATTATTGAATGATAAGGAAATATTTGTTTTATTATTATGATGTGACCTAATGTTATTGTGTTGTGTGTGTAACTTTGAATTTAATTATTTACAGGATGGATAGATAGGGAATATAGAGATAATTTGACATCAGATATTGTTTTACACTGATAGAAATATCGACAGACTATACATTACACACGGGTATATTGGTAGAATGTGTCCGTCGGTATATTCCTGTGACTATGAGAATTGGTTCCCTTCTTCTTGGCACTATTCATGATGTTTATTACATATGGGTATACTGATAGAATATGTCTGTCGGTATATTCTAGTGACTATGAGAACTTTTCACTTCTCAATGCATAAATAATTAATGTTTTTTTTAATGTCTATTTTTTTTTCAAACATTATCACCGACGGAATGAAAAGTCATTAGTAATATTAGGAGGGCTTTCTGAAAATTTTCATGCAAGTTAAAACTTTCCATTTGACTTTACAGACAGAATTACCGACAATAATTTTATCAGTAAAAATAAATTAAAAGACCAGAATTAGAATGGATGAGGCATCATCTTTTTCTTTTTTCTTCTCTCTTCTTTTCTTATAGATTTGTTTTTCTTCTTTTCTCTCTCCTTCTCAACTGAAATCAAGTATTCTCTTATCTTTTCATCCTCAAGTATCATGTTTTTCTTCTTTTTTTTTCTTCTAATTATTTTTGGGTTTTTTAACAACATCTTTTGTTTTGTTTAACTATCAGCTGAAATTAAGCATGTCATTAAGGTAAGAATTTTTCATTCCTTTTTCTTCCCTTTAGTGTTTTTTTTTTTTTTTGCATTATTTTGGTTCAATTTTGAATTATTAATAGTTTTATGAATTAATAAATGTGTTGAATTTTATTTGTTATTGAAATATGTTTTGCATTATTTTGTTGAATTTTAGTTTTTTTTTTTCAAATTTGTTGTTCAATTTCATTTAAATGTGTAGGATTAATTATAATTAATATTTTGTATTTATTCAATTTAGAATAATTTTTTGTCAATTTAGGATTAAAAATATTATCACTTAGAAATAATTGTGTTGAATTTTAGTTGTTATTGTAATAAGTTTTGCATTATTTTTTTGAATTTTAGTTTTTTTTTTCAATTCTATTGTTCAATTTCAATTAAATATGTAAGATTAATTTTAATTATTATTTTGAAATTTTGTAAATTTAGAATAATTTTTTTTTCTAAATTTAGGGTTAAAAATATTATCACGTAGAAAAGAAAAAGTTTCTACGAAATTGAATTATGCTAAATTGTTAGAAGAAATTAAATAAAATCAATTGGTTTGTGACATATATGTTGTGTATTTACAGGTTTAAAAATTTTGGGTAGTCTCCCATATAAGGAAGGTACTGTCAATTGTTTTTTAGTAAATAAGAATCATTTAACTTTTTTATCTGTTAATTTGTGTAAATGCCTAAAGGAAGTCAATTGCACATTATGAGGACAAGATCATTGCTAGTTCTTCTAGCAGTGATGCTGATGACCACGAGTCATTAGATGCCGACCAAGAACAGAAACTTGAGGCACAAATATCAACTCACGATGTGGGCTCATCGAGTACGATGCGGGCTGATCGAGTACGATGCCACAATGTTGAAGGGGGTCCCTTCACAACAGGATTCATTTACCAGCAGGTACGAGGTCCAATGGAAGGACAACCTTGGAATGTAAGTTTGTTTTGCTTTCATAACAACATGTTTAATAATTTTTGAAAAAATAATTTCATTTAACAAATGCAATTTTAGGTTTACAAACATTGAATCCACGAGAACAATAACACCAACCTTTAAATTGTTAATGGAAATTTCATTGTGTCAATGGAGTCTGGTTTACAAACATCTTGAATGGAAACTGCAGGGCGATGCATGATTTTCAATGTTCAATGTTAGTATCAACTTAAATATTTTGTTATGTTAGTTTGGTTAGTTTATTAAAATTACTGAAATTTTCCTTTATAATTTTACTTCAAGGGTAAATTTGAATGGGAGAGAGAGTTGATAATAATATTGTAATGAGGGTTTGGGAGAATCATACTGCAATTAGTTTAAATTGAATTCATGATGATTTTTTTATTCCAAATATTACAATTTTATTTTTCATTTACTAACAGATAATTAATTTGTACCATATAGGTTGAGTAATTTTTTTTACGAAGCGCCAAAGAAAGCAAAACAATATGTGAAATAAAAAGAGCTTCTAGGTTGGAATGACATGGTAATTTTGAAAGATTTCAGACTGTCATATGTCTCAGAGCTATATGGGTGGAATACATTCAGCACGTGACGTTCAAGAGTTTCACGTGATGGTCATAGTCTGGTGTGGAAAATTGGAATCAGTGTGTTCATGGTTCTGTTACCATGCACATTAATGGCTATGTTCCGTTTGTTTCACAAGTGAAGAAGATGGTAGGATTTTTTGTATCATCGATTTTCTTTATTATTATTTTTTTATAAATATATTTAACTGGCAATATTTTTATCTTGCAAGCTATAGTTCTTGTACACGAACCAAGCTCAATGGAGCTTTTTGTTGAAACATATGTGTGGAGTGATGACTACCAAAAATGGGTGCAACAATTCATGGATAGCCAAGCTCAGCAATTTATGGTATGTTGGTTTTCAACCATTTTTTTCTTAAGTTATTATTTCCTTGAATTTGATGAATTTGTTTTCTATGATACATATAACAGCCGATTGAATGAGAGATATGGGGACGATCCTTCGACCCATCTGAATCTCAATCTAGATTTGTGGTTGGAGATAGGTTCGTCCAGTGGACCTAATAGAAATCGGATGTATAAACTCTCTAACACTACGACCGAGAACTTAGAGACGACCCCCTTAATGTTTTGACCGTTGGAAGCTCGTAGGCTCGAACGTTCCATTTTAATGAAAAATATGAATGACTCACTACTGATTATGAAGAACTTCGTCGATTGGTAATGAAAATAAGATTACAAATGGGTGGTGCATGTGCACCCCTTAATTGGCCCCATAATCCTGGCAATAATCAGTCTGCTCCTCCTTCTCCTTCTCAAATACTGCTTCTATTTTAGATTTATTGTATTTAAATATATAAATATTTAAATTTGTAATAAATATTCGATTTTTATATTATTTTAATTATTTTTTTACTTTTGTTCAATATTTTTAATTATTTTTTTTTGGGTGATTGCGACCAACAATCATGATTTATACCTTGAAACAATACCCAAAACTCAGCTCGCAACAATACCAAATACTTCCTTTTATTATTGTATCCTACAAGATGCTTCTCTCATAATGATTTATACCTTGAAAACCAACCTCACCAATTGCAGGCAGCTACATTTATTGGTGAGGGCGACCGATGCTTCTGCTTGGAGGGTGAGCGTCTGGTCGCTAGGAATGTCTTAAATACAACACCACCAATAATGTACGAGCGAACTTGGAGGAACTTGTCGTCTAAATAATGGTGCTTTCACTCCTCACACTGTTTGATGATTGGTGAAACACAAATGGTTATAAGTTTTGTGAAGAATTTCTCTGCTTCCATCCATCCATCCATCCATCCATGGGGACCACCATTTCACGCCTTGAGGTGGCCTTTTGCATTGATTTCATTACATTTATAATTAGGAGTACTCATGAATATAGAACTCTAGGGTTTGGTAGTGATGTGATGCGCAACGTTTCACATAAACATGAGCAACCGGATGGTATTTTGATGACGGTTATTTGTTATTTTTTAAAATATTTTGTATAAAAATACATTGAAATTATATTTTTTATATTAGTATATCAAAACAAACTAAAAATATCAAAAAAATTAATTTGAAAAAAAACAATAAAAAAAATTCAAATGTTTTTAAAAACGTTTTTAAAATACAAAAACAAATAAGCTCGAGAAGTCATATGGTGGACAAAACAAACCCAAAACCCACTCTGGGGTGTGACTCTTACTTTGCCGCGGGTTAGATATTTCTTTTTCCAACAAATAAATTATATACACAGGTTTTTTCAACGCGTTTTTATAACTAAAAAAATTTAAGTAAAAATAAAAAGTTTATGCATACATGCAATTAAATAAATCCAGAACTATATATGTATGTCAATTAATTGAAAAAACATAAATGATAAGACAATTGTAAATTAAGAAAAACTCGATTATTCCTCTCATACCAAATAAAGTAAACCATGGTTGAGAGGACTAACCAAGCAAGAAGATTCAGGAACTTTTCTTCTTCTTACAATTCATATATGTCCATTGAAGCAAAGGTCTCCATGTCATCAAAGGCCAACTCATAACAGTCCCTCAAACAGAAGCAGATAAAAGAAACTGAAAGAACAGATGATTGTGTGTCTTAATATGCGAACCATAAAGAATACATATTGAGCAGCTAATGATATGGTAAGTATATTTAATATAGCAAGACGAGATATTTACCCGGTTGTATTTGCTAAATTTATTTATTAAAATATTTTTAATAAATAAGAAGAGATTAAGATATTTAATATACCAATCCCTATTTTTTACTTAGGAGAGAGAAAGTCACACAAAAAATAAGAAGAGAGAAAATCATGTGACCTAAACATTTTTTTTTACATCAATTTTTTTAATTCGACCCGCAACATAGTATAGTCTAGTAAACTAGTAAATATTACATTTACCAATTTCTATTTTTTACATAGGAGAGAGAAAGTCACAAAAAAAAATAATAAGAAGAGAGAAAATCATCAATTTGGCCACTTGTAGATGACAAAACTTGTTGTTCTTGATGTCAATGAATTTTATTTGACAAGAAAAATTTAATGGTGGTGGATTTTTTCCTCTAAACATCCCTCAATGTTTTAATTATGTTTGTTGATTTTGATTGTTTTAGGTGTTTTGGGGTGTTTTAAGATTGGCGGTGGTTTAAGAAGGCTTTAAAAATAATATTTTTAAGGTGTTTTTAGGTTAAATTGGATTAAAAAAAGGATTTCAACAAGAAAACCTCTCCTCTTGTTTTTTTGGTCACCGGATCATTTAATTGATTTTTATACTACAATAACTAATTAAATAGTTTCAAGGAATTATAAAAATTAAATTATAAATAGCTCTTATTTCTATATTATATAATGAACAATTAATTTAATTTTGTTTCCATAGGTGTGCATGGCTTGACTTTTTCCTTCTTCTAAATTCAGCTTTAAATATTGAGTTTTTATTGAATTTATTTTTTTAATTTTATCATGTAATTTTTTTTTAATTTTAAAATTGATTTTTCTATATATATATATATAAATTAAAAAAAAAAATAAACCTAGAAAAGTATCAGATCATAAGTAAAGCAAGTTAATCTAAATTAACTAGTATCAATCTAATATATAAAGGTGATTTTAATTTATTTTTTTCTGACAGTATAATAAACTATCCTTGACATGTAACTTTTGTTTT
>Ga0325414_1008117_pt1 | contig 11123 bp, 4 predicted proteins | sample PopdelMetagenome_8_FD_206183 | JGI IMG/M metagenome (GOLD analysis project Ga0325414, IMG submission 206183) | Populus deltoides microbial communities from Bellville, Georgia, United States - Leaf-PdKOR-R3 | ecosystem: Host-associated > Plants > Phyllosphere > Phylloplane/Leaf | place: USA...
CGTATTCCATCTCTCGTTTTCGTTTTCTGGTTGGCAAACTCTCGATGCTTGTAGCTGCCGCATCGTGAGTTTGAGGGGAGATGTTAAATAATATTTATGTAGTCTTATTTATTAAGGGTAAAATAGTACTTTCAGTTTGACCTATATATACTTTATTTGTATTTAGGTTAACTCAATGCATTCATAATAAACAGATTATTCAGAATCGTAACCTCCTTTTTGTATTTGATCTCAATTGCTTTAACAATTTTTACCCTCTTGGTAGCCCCTTGATAAAGCTCTTCAAGACTACAAGGCAGGGTGTGCTTAATTGCAGGATCTTTTCTAGGAGCACTAACCTCGAAGCTTTGTTCAAAGGATCTAGAGATATCATTATCATCGCCATTTATGTTACTGGAGATCCCTGTTCTTTTCCTGTTTTGATTTGGGCTATTAGATTCAAAAAATCCAGCAAAGATATCATCAGCTGACCTACTGGAGATCCCTGTTTCTTTTCTATTATATTATCAGCTGACCTACTCTGACTAGTCATCTCGTTGATAGAAGGTGGATGAAAGAAAGGCAAAGAGAACTGTTCTAGCTCACTGTAATGCAACTGCTCTTAAAGGAAAAGGAAAAGTAAACTATAGGCTATAGGTGTAATGCAACTGTTGAGTTTATTTTCCTTAGTTAGAGTTTTATAAATTGTAGAATGATTAAAACTTCTATAATTATTAATTTTAAAATTTATAGAATTAATAAAAATATCCACAATCCAATAAATACATTCACATTAATTAAAAAAAAGAAAAGTCTCTCAGGATTTAAAGTGGTGGAGAATTGAAGGACGGTGATTGGCCAGGCATAACATAAAGCTTAAGCTGTTGGACTGGGTGGAACTATTTGAAAACGATTTGCTTAGGAGACACAGACTACAACACTTGCCTTTTTTTCTTCAATTAATTTATTTAATTAAAAGATTAAGATGGTAAATTTTAGACTCTGATATCATTAATGATTTTTAATTTTTTATAGTAATCATTAATGATTTAGAATATCCTCTCGTACAGATTTCCCGATAATAATGACAGAGTTGTTGGCGATGTGATGTGAAAGAAAACGTTGAAAAAGATAGGAACATGTGAATGCCTCGTTTGCTTGTCCCTTATAGTCAATATCAAATAAGATAACGGAGACCGAGTAGAGTCGTTGAATTGACCCATGACATCAGACCGAGTTTGATATAAATAAATAATTGTGCACAGAGGCTTCTTGCCTCTGTCACCTTGATTTTAGCCTCAGTGTACACCTGTTACTCTCGTGATGTTTTACTTGTTTATTATACTTGTAGGGTATTCAGTGGATTTGAAGATTAGTTGTGGTGCGCGTAAGCTAACCCAGACACCCCAGGTTAAAAAAAAAATTGTGTCTTGATTTATCAAATTTAATTTGATTTGTCTTTTAAATTTATTTTTTTAATTCTTTAGTTTTAAATTTTCTTTTATATTGATCATATTGTATAGCTTATTGATTATATTAAAAATATTTTATATATAATACTGCATATAACCCTTCGTAATGATAATAATGATGAAAATATTCTGTTATAATAATAAATAAATAAATAAAGAAGAGGAAGGTTAGTTTTAGGAGTTAATTGGAATAAAAAATTGAAATGGAGTTAAATTATAATATTGAGATTCTTAAGGATTAAGGAAAGAGCTAAGGGAGAAATAAAAGATTTAATGGGGGCTAAAATAGGATTACAAAATAGTCAACCTTGCTTTTATTTGTGAGGGAGGCCGACAGCAGCTATTGGAAGAAGAGGGGTGGGGGGTTTTCTTTCAAAACTACCTCTAGTTTTTCCTTTAAATTGCAAGAGATTCAGAGTTAAAGTGGATGGTGAGGCTAGTTTATGAAAGGGAGACATTTAGGGTGTATTTGTTTTTGAGATAATTTTTATGGTTGTGGTTTAAAAAAAATATTTTTAGTTATAGTTAGTTTGATTTAGATATATATTTAGTAAAAACTGTTATTGAAGTTTATGTGTAGCAAAAAACATGTATAAAATATTTGAATAAAATATTTTGATTTTTTTACAAATAGTAAAAAAGAGATCAATAAAAAATATTTACCAAACTCAATTAAAAAATTATGAAAAAACTGTTATATAAAACCTGTATTTTAAACTCAATTTTTTAATGGGTTTTGCAGTATAAAACTCAATTTTCTTTAGTACCAAACATGTTGCTATGTTTAATTCACCACTAATGTGAAAGCTAACAAAAACAAACAAAGTCTTAGACTTCAAATTGAGAGGGGTTGGAGAGAAGGAAAGTGTAGGTAGCGAGATAAAAGCAAAGGAAGAACGAGAGAGCAAGGAAATTATGGTTGCTTGTGATGAATGTGTGGCCGGCTGAAGGGTGTTTGTTTACACAATACCTTCTGTTTTTAAAACTCATAGTGTAAATATCAAGTTTGGTAACATAAAATTCAACTGACTTTTTATGTGGGACCCATATATATTTTTGTTGAAATGCTGGTTCGTGACGTCTGCAACCAGGTGAATATAATTCACCTGACACTGTTCGTGTAAACAGTGCCCACGTGAATAACTACTTATATTAAAAAAATTATTTTTTTAAAATTATTTTTTACTCGAAAAACTAGTGTTTAATATTATTTAATAATACTATATAAATTAGAAGGAGATCGCTTGATGACGTAGCATTTGCAGAATTTGATCGCAAGCCCAATTATGTTCTTGCCGGGTCCGACCTAGTTAAAAAAAATTCAATTTTTATTTTTATTTGTAATTGTGTTTTATTCAAAAAAAATTAGAAGGAGATTATTTGATGACGTAATAAAAAATTCAGTTTTTGTTGTTGCGCGCTTAAGAAACCATGGAAAATATAATCCTTGTTGGATAGATTTCTTACGTGATTAAATTGCACATAGTTTAATGGAATAATAAAAAATATTTGATATCAATATTATTTATTTCATGATGTAATAACAGTAATTAAATCTACAATATTTAAATTAAAAATTATCAATATTAATATATATATATATAAATTATTTTATAACCTCAATTTGAAAAGCATTCTTTTAACCAAACACGTTAAACTACTTTTTGTTCAACCTCAATTTCAACCACAGTTTTAACTAAATATATATTTTTCCAAACCAACCTCAACTAAAAATATTTTTTATAAAACAATTTTTTTCAAACCACAACTACAACAGCTACCACAATACCAAAAACAAAAATCAGAGAGTTTTTTAAATTGAATCAATGATGTAAACAGTATTTTGATTTGAGTTATGATGGTATAAGTTTGTGTTGCTATCTTGGTAAATTGTGAGAATTTTATAAGTCATTGTTTTGTGAATAAGATGATTGGATAGATTTGGCCATGTATATATTGACAGGAAACTCTTTGATAGCTAGTAATTGCTGGAACATCACACACGATTGCTTTTATATTTTAACACATTGAATTTCATAATAAAATAATGTAAATTATATCTTAATATTTTATTTAATATTTTAAAATTTTAAATTAAATTAATTCTTTGATAAGATATTTAATATAAATTTATATAAATTTCAAGTTTGAGAAACTTACTTAAAAATATACGTTAATAAATAATATAATCATATCTGAGCTTTATTTCATTGTTTGACAAATAGTGATGGTTTGGGATGGGAAGCAGGAAATTAATCCTGGAAGGTGTCATTTACAGGGAAGTGACTCATGTTTCAGGATATGGCAGGAGGGAAACGCTCTCCAAGCTCGACCTTTTGAACTGAAGAAAGGAAGGATTCAACACCAATCAAGGGGAAGCATTTTCCATAATTGACACCATAATTAAGAAGTTGGCCAAACCCTACATTAAACATCTCAGAAAGATTTCATACTTCATATATATATAACACAACTTAAAAGTCTGAAACTGTCAAATACCACAGCAATTTATCACAAACTGCGTCAAGAGGATACCAATCCAAAGGCTTCCTTCACATAGGATATGTCTGGCATGCTGATATAGAGATCTCAAGCACCAAAGAGTCTCCTGATTCCGGCCTTCTGCTCTGCATTAACCCTTGTTGGGAACCTGATATCAAACTTGATTTTCAAAATCCCTCTCTTTGTTGGGTCGCCGAGGATCGGCATCCCTTCATTCGGGACAACCTTCTGATAGTTGGGATGGATCACATCATTGATCGGAAGGGTTAAATTCCTGCCATCCAAGGTTGTAAGATGGACAGTGTAGCCTGTAAAGGCTTCGGGTACAGAAATCCTTCGAGTGACGATCAAGTCATTTCCATCACGAGTAAACTCAGAGTGGGGTTTTTCATCAACAATGAAGACAACATCAGCAGGTGTTACATTTGGTCTTTCGTTCCCTTTCTCTTCGAAAGTGATCTTCGTGCCTTTCTTCCAACCAGGCTTTGTGTCAATGGTTAGAATCTCCTCTATTTCCCTGGTCAAGCTGCGCTCCATCCCACAAAAAAGAAAGAGCACAAGAAACACCATTAACAAAGCTCTTGGACCTTTCAGAAGACAGTAAAATGATAAAATAAAAATAACTATCTCACACAAATCTTTGACAACAGGAAAGCATATCAAGTCCAGGACCAGTTGATCAGAGTCAACATGTTTGATCAAAACTACAGAATGGCAGTTGAACATAAAACGGGACCGAAATGGTGATGTTTAGGACACTTACCCCCTTCGATCAGCTACTTGTCTAGTTATTTTTAACGTCTTGGTAGCCCCTTGATAAAGCTCTTCAAGACTACAAGACAGGGTGTGCTTAATTGCAGGATCTTTTCCAGGAGCACTAACCACGACACTTTCTTCAAAAGATCTAACGATACCATCACCATCTCTGTTATTGGAGAACTCTGTTCCTTTCCTGTTTTGATTTGGGCTATTAAACCCGAAAGATTCAGCAAGACGGTAAAAATAACTTGAAAAGATTCCTCTTTTGTTTTCAAAAGATTCAGCATCTGCTGCCCTACTATGACTAGTCATGTCGTTGATAGAAGGTGGATGAAAGAAAGGCACAGAGAACTCTTCTAGCCCAGTGTAAGGCAACTGCCCTACTTATAGGAAAAGTAATTGTCCTACGTAGCTAGCATACTTCAAGTTGTGGAAAAATTGAAGCATAGTGTTTGGCTTTCAGATGAAGAAAACTTAGTCCCGTGCTGAAAATATATATATATATTTTTAAATGAATTTTAAAAAAAGTAAATTTTGAAAATTAAGTTTTTTTTTATGTTGTTGGTATTGTAATGAAAAATAAATTGAAAAATACTTTCCAGTATTTGGTCATGTTATGGAAAAAAAGCTGGAAAATAACTTATTAATGTTTTATTTTTTTCAAGTTTATTAAAATAATTAAAATCAAATCTGACAAATTAAAAAGTTGAATGAGAATGAAATTGAAAAAAATAATTTCATAAATTATCTCAAATAAAATAAATAATAATCAAAATAATAGAGATCAAATTTAAAAAATAAAAAAATAAAATATGAAGAAATTAAAATAATAATAATTAACATTTGATAAATTATTTCAAATAAAATAAGTAACAATCAAAAGAATGAGGACCAAATTTAATAGATAAAAAATTTCAATAAAAAAATGATAAGGGAAAAGCAAATAATAATTATAAAAATGAGGACCAAAGTTAATATAAAAATTAAATTTTAAGAGATGAAATTGAAAAATAAATATTCAAAACAAAATATATATAGCAATCAAAATTTTGAGGATCAAATTTAATATAATCAGTAAATAATATGACATTTCTAAATTTTTCACAACTTCTGGAAAGTGTTTTCCGCTTAAATTTTTCAAGAAAACACTTTCCTAAAAACAAGCCAAATTTTCTTTTGACTGAAAAGTGTTTTCCGTTGACCAACTTTCTTAATAACAAACAAACACAGAAAAGTTTGGAAAGTAGTTTCTCGGAAACCACTTCCCGGGAAACAAACACAGCCTAAAAGAAAAACACTTTCTTGAAAACCAAGCCAAATTTTCCTTTGATTGAAAAGTGTTTTCCGTTGACCGGAAGGTGTTTTTTGTATACCAACTTTTCTAATGGCAAACAAACACAAGAAAGTTTGGAAATTAATTTTTCGGAAACCATTTTCCGGGAAACAAACGCAGCCTTAATGACTAAGCTGTTAAAAAAAATTAGGAAATATAGAAGGTCACTAAAATTAAATACTTTGATTTATATTTTTTTTTTAATTTTTTTTAATTTTAATTTTAGTTATTGTTAATAAAATTTTATTAAGATATATAATTTTTAATTTATTTAATTATATATTGGAATAGGCCTTTTAATTTACATTTAATCTTTTTTTATGTATAAAAATACAATGAAAAAACTTTGCTATACAATTTGTTTTATGTTGGTGTTGCACTATTTTCCATATTTTAGGGGAATAATTTCATGAAGAGGTGTGACTGTGAATGAATTACAAGGCAAAACTCAGAATTCTATGGGGGCGATGATAAATATTTGTGTACTGGAATGTCAGGAATATAAATGCTCTTCACTTCTTCCTTCAGGTTGAGAAAAGGGTGGTTTTTGTCTGTCATTATGCTATTTTTTATAGTTATGGAAAAAAAAAAAGTAAACTTTTTTTTTAAAGTATTTTTTAATCATAATTTAAAAAACATAGGTTTTTAAAAAATACATGTTTAATTAATATTATTAGTGAGAATTTATATATGAAAAGCATATATTCATAAATAAAGACAGTATTTGACATTGTGTTAGCGATTATTTTTTAAAGTATTTTTCATTTAAAAATATATTAAAATAATATTTTTTTTTTATTTTTAAAAATTTATTTTTAATACCAACATATTAAAATAATCTATAAACATAAAAAAATAATTTTTTTAAAAGAGAGTCATGGCCACGTAAACAAATCATCCCAAAAAACAAGTTGTTTTATCTTATATATAACTAAGGTTTGAAATGCAGTTGTTCATAGGTCCAATACAAAAAACAAAAGTTATATAGCTAGCTTAATGGTTTTTTCTCTGTGGTTAAGCAAAAAACAGAAGCTATTATAATATCAAATGGTTTCAAAGTGCGTGTTTGATATTGTAATACAAAATGCTTTTCAAAAATATTTTTCATTTGAAAATACATTAATTTTTTTTAGCAATAGTTCATCAAAACCATTAGAAAGTACTAAAAAAATCAATTTTATGTTTTTTCAAGTTAAAAATGCTTTTAAAATACACTTAAATACAGCTTCAAACACAAAAACAAGCAGACAATAAGTGTTGTTTGAGATTGTGGTAAAAGTTGTGTTTTAAAACGATTTTCATTTAAAAATATATTAAAATAATATTTTTTTTTAATTTTAGAAGTTAGCATATTAAAACATTTAAAAAAATTAAAAAAAAATTCAAAAAACAATTACCGTTCAACCACCGCACCAAATAAACACTAAGTTGTGTAACCTAATTTTATGTTACTTTGGACTGAAGGAAGTACCAGTACTGAATCAATGTAACATTTAGTCACTAAATACATGCTAACAAAAGCAAATAAGCTAAGCATGCTTGATCTCCAAAAAGTAAAAATAATAACTGATCTAGATGATACTATACTGATCATTGATGATTTTATATATTGAGCGCGATGCGCTGAAAACTGTCACGTTATTCAATAAGTTGATTCTGATGAATAAAATACTTTCATTTGAAGATAATATACGTTGGTTGGATTCCACTACTCCCAAAACAAGGTGGTTGTGTGGATTTGGTTTTCATGGGTGACATTCTGCATCTTACAGAATCACCATGGTTTTGTAATAGCTCGTTTCTTGTTCTTGTTATTTTTACAGGGCAGCTCATGTTTCTTACATCGTATGTCCTTTTACTGCACTACTATGTAATTGAAGTTCATGTATTTATAGAGGAATCGGTGCCTGTGCGAAGCTATATATCACCTTCACTGTAATGGGGATCAATCAAGATGTCAATGAACTAGTACTTCGGGGTGCTTTGCTCGCTCGCTCTTGTTCTGTTAATTTATTGTACCTTGCTTTGTGTTGTTGTTAAATCCATCCTTATACTTTTAATCTTTCTCTATTTTGGTCCTTTTGCTTATGGTTGGGTCAATGCCCTTGAATCGACTTGATTATCTTTTGTTGTATTCAGGACTAAGTTACAAAATTCTGCTTGGACTACGCCCAAGTCTTGGGCACGTAGATCAATTTAAAATAAAATTGTTTTCAAGAATATTTTAAAATCAAAATTAAATTTTAATTGAATTATGAATTGATTTATTAAGTCCATCAAGTTAAATTAAAATAACTTTAAAATAATTTTTTTTTAAAATCAAACTTAGATCAAGAGTTGGATCAATTTAATTAACTTGTTAGATCAAAAACCAGTTTAACCACTATAATTCAAGAGTATATAGATTTTTTAATTATATTTTCTTTGATGCATGGAGTCCAAGCTTCAATAAATCATGATATCATCTATTTTTTTATTGACTCAGATATTCGTTAACGTAAAAAAATTATATAAATTATATATTTTTGAATCTCATCCATCGGCACAAGTTTTTATCATGATATGAGAAATTAAATGAAGTAAATGCTCTTTCAAAGTGTACCTTTTACTGTCAAGAAAGGAAAGATTCAACAACAATCAAGGGAAACCAGTTTTCATTAAGAACATTATGAAGAAGATGGTCAAACCCTGCATTCAACATCTCAGAAAGATGCCATGCTTCACACACACACACAAACTGCAGCAAGAGGATACCAATCCAAAGGCTTCCTTCCCATAGGAGATTTCTCACATGCTGATATTGAGATCTCAAGGACCAAAGAGTCTCCTCATTCCTGCCTTCTGTAGTGCATTAATCCTTGTTGGGAACCTGATATCGAACTTGATTTTCAAAACCCCTCTCTTTGATGGATCGCCGAGGATCGGCATCCCTTCATTCGGGACAACCTTCTGATAGTTGGGATGGATCACATCATTGATCGGAAGGGTTAAATTCCTGCCATCCAAGGTTGTAAGATGGACAGTGTAGCCTGTAAAGGCTTCGGGTACAGAAATCCTTCGAGTGACGATCAAGTCATTTCCATCACGAGTAAACTCAGAGTGGGGTTTTTCATCAACAATGAAGACAACATCAGCAGGTGTTACATTTGGTCTTTCGTTCCCTTTCTCTTCGAAAGTGATCTCCGTGCCTTTCTTCCAACCGGGCTTTGTGTCAATGGTTAGAATCTCCTCTATTTCCCTGGTCAAGCTGCGCTCCATCCCACAAAAAAGAAAGAGCACAGGAAACACCATTAACAAAGCTCTTGGACCTTTCAATAGACAGTAAAATGATGAAAAATAACTTTCTCACACAAATCTTTGACAACAAGAAAGCATATCAAGTCCAGGACCAGTCGATCAGAGTCAACATGTTTGATCGAAACTACAGAATGGCAGTTGAACATAAAACGGGACCGAAAAGGTGATGTTTAGGACACTTACCCCCTTCGATCAGCTACTTGTCTAGTTATTTTTACCGTCTTGGTAGCCCCTTGATAAAGCTCTTCAAGACTACAAGGTAGGGTGTGCTTAATTGCAGGATCTTTTCCAGGAGCACTAACCACGACACTTTCTTCAAAAGATCTAACGATACAATCATCATCTCTGTTATTGGAGAACTCTGTTCCTTTCCTGTTTTGATTTGGGCTATTAAACCCGAAAGATTCAGCAAGACGGTAAAAATAACTATCTCACACAAATCTTTGACAACAGGAAAGCATATCAAGTCCAGGACCAGTGATCAGAGTCAACATGTTTGATCAAAACTACAGAGCAGTTGACCATAAAACAGGACCAGTTGACACTAGTTGACCATAAAACAGGATCAGAGAGGTGATGTTTAGGACACTTACCCATTTCGATCAGCTACTTCTCTAGTTATTTTTACCCTCTTGGTAGCCCCTTGATAAAGCTCTTCAAGACTACGAGGCAGGGTGTGCTTAATTGCAGGATCTTTTCCAGGAGCACTAACCCCGAAGCTTTGGTCAAAGGATCTAGAGATATCATTATCATCTCCATTTATGTTACTGGAGATCCCTCTTCCTCTCTTGTTTTGATTTAGGCTATTAGACCCAAAAAATCCAGCAAAGATATCATCAGCTGACCTACTAGAGATCCCTGTTTCTCTCCTGTTTTGATTTGGGCTATTAGACCCGAAAAATTCAGCAAAGATATCATCAGCTGACCTACTGGAGATCCCTGAGATCCCTATTTCTCTCCTGTTTTGATTTGGGCTATTAGACCCGAAAAATCCAGCAAAGATATCATCAGCTGACCTACTAGAGATCCCTGTTTCTCTCCTGTTTTGATTTGGGCTATTAGACCCGAAAAATTCAGCAAAGATATCATCAGCTGACCTACTGGAGATCCCTGAGATCCCTGTTTCTCTCCTGTTTTGATTTGGGCTATTAAACCCGAAAAATCCAGCAAAGATATCATCAGCTGACCTACTGGAGATCCGTGTTTCTCTCCTATTTTGATTTGGGCTATTAGACCCGAAAAATCCAGCAAAGATATCATCAGCTGACCTACTGGAGATCCCTGTTTCTCTCCTGTTTTGATTTGGGCTATTAGACCCGAAAAATCCAGCAAAGATATCATCAGCTGACCTACTGGAGATCCCTGTTTCTCTCCTGTTTTGATTTGGGCTATTAGACCCGAAAAATCTAACAAAGATATTATCAGCTGACCTACTGGAGATCCTTGTTTCTCTTCTCTTTTGATTTGGGCTATTAAACCCAAAAAATCCAGCAAAGATATCATCAGCTGACCTATTAGAGATCCGTGTTTCTCTTCTATTTTGATTTGGGCTATTAGACCCGAAAAATCCAGCAAAGATATCATCAGCTGACCTACTGGAGATCCCTATTTCTCTCCTGTTTTGATTTGAACTATTAAACCCGAAAAATCTAGCAAAAATATCATCAGCCGACCTACTCTGACTAGTCATCTCGTTGATAGAAGGTGAATGAAAGAAAGGCAAAGAGAACTGTTCTAGCCCAGTGTAATGCAACTGCACTACTTATAGGAAAAGTAATTGT
>Ga0325414_1008118_pt1 | contig 11123 bp, 6 predicted proteins | sample PopdelMetagenome_8_FD_206183 | JGI IMG/M metagenome (GOLD analysis project Ga0325414, IMG submission 206183) | Populus deltoides microbial communities from Bellville, Georgia, United States - Leaf-PdKOR-R3 | ecosystem: Host-associated > Plants > Phyllosphere > Phylloplane/Leaf | place: USA...
TTGCATACAGCACTATTAATTAGTCACTTTTATTTTTAAAAAATACATAATCACACATGTTCAGAAATTCATAACTATAATTCCTAATATTTATGATATTAAAAATAAAGATAAACACAAAAAAAAAAATATACTACTTTTTTGGTAAAATCAAATACGTTGTTTCTGTTCTCTTTTTATCTATCTTTTAATATTGTAAATATAGGTAATTACAGTTTAAATAGTACTATAGCATAGAATTAGTTATGTGATCCGAGTTTTCCCATGGGTTGAATATTTTCTTTTTGACAAAAAAACAATAGATAAATATGCCGAAAGGTAGCAGAGCAGTAAATAATTCTCAGAAACGCATCAACAGTTATATATATATATAAAAGCAAGATCAAACATAAAAATAAAATAAAGTTGGTAGATATTGCATCTTAATTCGCAATAATATTTTATATAAAAATAATTCCATGCATGCTCATAAAAACAAGTGCGATATTGCTGAAAATAAATTAACAGCATACCTATACAATTTCGTTTTTTCATTAAAAAAGGATTTAACTGAAAGGCAATAAAAGTGTAAAAAATAATCAGTTTTAATAGAAAAATAAAAATTTAAACAACTAAGGATTTTAAGATAGATTAACATAATATTTGATCCATTTCTTTTTTTGTTTTATATCTAAAACAAATACAATATATATGTTAAATTAAAGCTTACAACAATGGGTTTTCATTGGTTCAAGCAAAAATCTATCAGATCTATACTATATGATGAGAAATCACTCAAAATTTATATATAAAAAATTCTCAAATAATATATATATATATATATATATATATATATATATATATATATATATAAAAGTCCAATCATATATTTCGTTAGCTGTTCACTGGTTCTCTAGGAAAAGAAACTAGAGAGTTTGCTTTCTCTCTGCGAGTCTATGTTTGGCAGTGTGGTTGCGGTTACTTTTTAAATAATTTTTCGTGTCAAAATACATGCTAATGATGTTTTTTTATTTTTTAAAAATTATTTTTGACATTAGCACATCAAAATGATTTGAAAACACTAAAAACATGTTAATTTGAAGTTAATAAAAAATAAAAAAAATTTAAATTTTATTAAAAGTACTTTTGAAATGCAGAAATGAACAGGTTAGTATGGTAATTTCACTTGAACAAAAAAAGTGCATGAAATGGGATCACTCCACGGAGTATCTATGCTTATCAGCATCAGCTTACTATATCCATGAAAGAAGTGGCCATGTTGATGATATACAACTACAACGCACAAGGTGTTCATTGCTCACGTGCTTCATAAGTCATACCGGCTATAATTTTTTAAAAAAAGTCTATTTAGATCATTGTAGGAAGAATATTAGTAGATACTAGTCTATTCATCAGCGCTATACTGCGAGTTGCATTAAATAATTGAGAGTAAGAAGAATTTTTTAACAATATCATTAAATCTAGTTAAATGAATTAATTTTAAAACCTTTTTGTCTAATTTAAATTTTTAATTAAATTGTGTGAGAGCTGACCCGACTTAAATTAATTAATTTCATGAGTTTAAATGCAATCTTAATGGCCAGTAAAAATATGGTTTAGATTAAAAAAAAAAACTTCAAGATGATAATTTTATATATATATCAAGATAATAACAGATTGGATTGATCCTGATCCCTCCTGCAACTCGGGTCATGGACTATATTGAATTTAATAACTTTTTTTATAATTTATTTTTATTTAATTATATGATAAAAATAGAGATACTTATAAAATTAAACAACAATCTAAAAATAGACATTTATTTGAGACAGTGACAACCTTATAAAAAACATACAAAAATAAATAATGAGGTATATTTCCCAACCAATCCAACATTGAAGGATGAAATTCAAAAAATAAAAATAAATTAAAAACAATGAAAGGACCAAAAAAATCTGGTTGGTGGTTAAACTCGTTAAACCTGTAAATTTAGTAACTTGGGCTAACACGCCAAACTCATGAACCGGGTTACAGAATCCACTAAAATTATAATTTTTTAAAACTATTTCTTTTAATTATATGATAGCAAAAATTGAAAATTGCAAAATCGAACACCAACCCAATACTAAGAAGTTTTTTAAGACTACAATAACCTCATAGAAAATAAAACTAATTATGAAACTGAATACAATTAATCCACTATCTAAGGATAAAATAAAAAAAATAATAAAAAAGAGTTAAACTTGTCAGCCCATTAACCAAGTCAAGTAGCCAAACTATAAATAGGTCCATGTACTTTATAAAGTTTAATAACAAGACTTTTCTCTAAAATTATTTTTTTTAATTATATGAGAAAAAAATAGATGATAAAAAAACCAGGTTCAATTAAAAAAAGAAGAAAAAAAACACCTCACCAAACTCGTAAATCAGAGCAATCTGAGTTATCTTTAAAAACCAGCAAATCACGTTAATCCTATAGAAATGAAAAATAAAAAGAAACAAATTAAGAAGTTAAATCCTCAACCATCCTAATATTAAAAGATGAAATCAACAAAAAAAAAATTGAATAAAATATCATAACAAATATTCAAAAACAAAAGAAAAAAGCAAAACATTGTAATCTACAATCCAATGAGTGTGAGTGAACAATAATATCTTCACACCTTTTAGTTTTGTTACTTTAAAAAGTGTAATAACATGATTTTTCTTTAAAACTATTTTTTATAACTTTATGAGAAAAAAATATACTATAATAAAAAGTCAAGAACAATTCAAAAATAAAGACTCCCAATTAAACCCATAAAATCAAGAAAACTTGAATTATCTTACCAAACCTGCAAACCATGCTAATCTTATAAAAAGATAAAATAAAAGAAAACAAATTATGAAATCAAGTTCTCAAAATTAAAAGATGAGATCAATAAAAATAATTTTGATAAAAAATCATAATAAAAATTTAAAAAAACAAATCTCTATGCATTATTATTGAGAACTTTTGGATTTGATGTAATTATCCGGTAATGAGAGATGAATATCAGGTGCAATTGGCATTGGGTTCAGTTTAATTTCGGGTTTTTTTTTAATTTTAATTTAATTATTTTTATAAATAAAAATTAAATCAGACGGAAAATAATCACCGCACTAATTTAATTAGGCATATCCTGTCCAAGAAAGAGTCTTTCGAGGGCGAAGAGGCTACTCGAGATCATTATTACCTGTAGGCAGCAGATTTTCAACGTGCTAAAGGCAAAATCCTAATTTGCTGGATGTGTCTCCTTCAGTGCACTGTTATAAATGGCAGCCAGCAAGGCAAGAGAGAATCGCTGGGGGCACTGATAGCAGTGCCCTCGAGCCCAAACTCCTCTTTCGAGATGGCGAGTCCGAAAGGTATTTTATTTGATCACGAGTTAAAAACCCCCCAATGTCTTTAGTCGATCGGTGTAGTTTCGAGCAAAATACACGATATATATAGAGCATGTCATGTGCCAAGTTACTTGAAATATGGTAAAGGGTCCACCGCTTGTTATGCCTGCAGCTCACAGTTCGGTCATTCAGTTCAATACCAAACATAGTTTTGCAAAATCACTTATAACATGACTGTATTGATCGATTGGTATATTGTTTGAATTTGTTTAATAAATTTTTGTTAATTGATAAAACCAAATATCTTCTATCCCATATATATATATATATAATTTAATATCTTCTATCCCTAAAGAAATTAGTAAAATTAGGGCTGAAATAAGAGGTGCTTTATACATTTTTGCAGCACATCTCTTGCCTTCCTCTCTCTCTATTGTTGTCCAACCTCTTTAGCCTTCCTTTTCCTTCTATTCTAGATTCTAAGATCGTAGAGATATTTTGAGTTTAAAATTCATTTGGTTTGTAGAATTAAAAGGAAGTGCATTCTTGTAAGTATGTTGTTGGAATTCTAAGAGATTAATTGCATACATCTCTAGCCTTCCTCTTTGTTGATATCCAGTCTATTTTACCCTTTGATATCCAGTCTATTATAGAGCCCGAGATCCGATATATTTTGAGTTTAATTTTTTTTTCTCGTAGATTTAAAAGGAAGTGCATTCTTTTAAGTGTGTTGTTCAAATCCTAAGAGGTTGAATATACATAATTGTTTGTATAAAGTGACGAGTAACAAAACCATAAGAATAAAAGATTTATTATTGACAAGAAAAGATTTCTAGCCTCCTTTTCTTCTCAGTAAATACCATAACTATACTATATGGCCCTCGCTTCATTATATGTCGAGTAATTTTTATTTTCATCATAAAAAAAAATGTGCACACAATTACAACACTTTTTTTTGGCAAAACAAAACAATTATAATTGCATATCAAAAATCATATGCAAACATTTAATTAAATAAATTAAAAATTATTTGTGATAATAAATAAAAATCATTGATTAATTTAAATTGAGAATTATAGTCGAATATATATATATAAAAGTAGTGAGGCAATAGCATTTTTTTTCATTAAACCTTATCCTAGAACATCACATTCCCCTTTTATCCCTTCCATTTGGTTTTTTTGCCCCACTATTTTCATACTTTTAGTTTTTAAACTAACACATGAATATTTTATTTCATGTTTTTAAAATCCAAAGTCGTCCTTTTAATTCCAAAACTTGATTTACTCATTTAACATAACAGTTTCCTTATTAATTTTGTGGATTTTATCCAGGGGTTTACACGTGTGGGCCCACCCACGCGTCTGGCCTACGAGCCAAGTCTTTTTCCTAATATTAGAGGACGTGTCGTCCACCTTTTAATTTTTTTAAATAAAACAAAAAACATGTCATCCACTAGTCTAGTTTTTAGTGATAGAACTATTTAAAATTCATAAAATACAACTATTTAACACCAAAATCAACATCTTTTTTTTTGGAATCGTTTTGTGAAAAATAAATGCACTTGCAAATGCCAAAAATCTTAGTTCTATCATAATGGATCAATTTATTGTGTACTAAAACCCATTTACCCAAAAGGCTTATGGATAAAGGAGCCGAAAAAAAGATGATCCATCATAAAAGCTCAACAGAGGTCAAAACCCATGGAAAAGAGGTTAGCAAGATGTTGAACCCAACTTTCTTGGATTTAGCAACGTGCTAAACCCAAACGCTTGAGGACTTGGCTACGCGCTAGGCTAAAACACTTGTAGGTCTGGCAAGATGCTAGACTCAATTCCCTTGGGCTCAGCTACATGCTAGGCCCAAATGCTTGTGGGTCTGACAAGGTGCCAAACCAACTCTCTTGGGCTCGGCTATGTGCCAAGACAAAGCTCTTGTGGATTTGGCAAAATGTTAAACCCAACTCCCTTGAACTTGACTACACTCTAAATCCATGTGCCTTTAAACCTAGATAGACTCTAGACTCAATATTATTGGGTATAGGATTGTCCTAGACCATAACGTACAATAGAATAACCTAGGGTTAACATCTCCTTACACTTTAGTTATGTAAGTATCCCCTAGGAACTGGTTATGTGTCAATCAACATTAATATTAATTATAAGGGTTGATTCTATCAACATTAATGTTAGGTATGAAATTATATAGGATTTTCTTCTATAGGCACGTGGTATTTCCATCAACTTAATGTTGATGTAAGGAACTCCCTCTCAACTTGGATATTAAAAAAAAAAGATTTTCGACCACTCGAACAAAAAGAAGAAAGTTTAAGAAACAAGTGTTATAAATACTCTTTGAACGATTCAAGTAAGTGGTTCACAATCTTCACTCATTTATAACATATTCTCAGTATTTATCATATACCAACTAAGAACAAATATTCTTATTCTTAGAATCTAATACTTATTTAGGCTCTGTTTGTTTGCTGGAAAGTTATTTTCTTTTGGAAAGTGGTTTCCATGGAAAGTGAATTCTTGTAAAGTGAATTATTTTCCGATGTTTGGTAGTGTTATGGAAAATGAACTGGAAAATATTTTCCAGTGTTTGGTTATGTTATGGAAAATGAATTGGAAAATAATTTATTAATAAATTAATTTTTTTAAGTTTATCTAATATATATATAATATTTAATATAAATATTTAATCACTTACAATAAAAGAATGAAATCTAAAAAGTATAATGATGAATTTTTTTTTATTATATCCTATATTCATATATAGCTTATTTTATAAAATATAACTATATATGTTATATCTATTATAGAGAAATAACATTGTGAAATATTTCTTAAGTAAAACCTATTAATATATTTTTTTCAATTTGAAAAGCTTAAAATAAGTTTTTTTTTCATATGAAGAAAGCCAAATTAGTTTATGGTAAAATTTAGATATTTGGTTTTTTTTTGTATGAAGATTTTCTTAAAAGATAAATAAATACAAAAATATTTTGATGGGTTTTTTGGATAAAGATTTTTTTTTTACGGGTATAGGCAATTATCCCTTTAATATCCCTTTAATATATATCAAATAAGCATCAAGAAATAAATATAAATATCTAACATCAAACATAGTCATGCATAAATATTAAGTTTCGATGTCATACACATACATATTAGTTCAAATTAACAAACATGAGCATTTAAACAAGTAAACATATTTGTCAAATAACAAACATATACTTTCTTATCATAGTCAAATCATCTTAGCAAGCAGGCCTGTAGTAGTGTTGATTAACAAAGTTCTGAATCCAAATTTTCCTCAAATTAACATTTTTTGCCATAAATGCTTTTGTCAACATTTCATTTTGGACCAAGTGATCAAATGCATCCACAAGAATGATCTCATCAAAGCCTTCAATTTTCATCACTTCTGTATACAGCACACTAACATCAAGTTGATTTTTGCTGAATTGCAAATGCTACATCTCCAATCTGTTTAAACAACTTTTCAACACCATCATCTTCATACATGCGATTTCTCTTCCTATGTTGCCTCTTTTGTGTACTAGAGAAAAATGTCTCTTTTTCCTTAGAAGTTTCTTCATATTCCCCTTCATTTTCAATTGAAATTGATTGCTCTTCAGTGTTCTCTTCCAAGTTGACATTAGCATATGATTTGACATAATTTCTGGTTGTCATGTCTTTTCCAACAACAATTGTCATTGCCTCATACATATCAAGTTTTTCGTTGAGCTACTTGTCATGATTAGGATGTGCCTGTTCATAAAGTTTAGAATATGCAATTTTTTAGTTTCTTGTATAACATTTTAGAAACAAAAGTAAATATAAAAATTACAAAGAGTATAAATATTTATATACCTTTACTTCTTCATTATATACTTCTTTCAAAACTGTAATCATCTTCAAACAATCATCCCAGCCAAAACCAATTTTATTTTTAAGTTTGGTTATTATTCCCCATTCTTTTTTCACAGTCTTGAGATGATTGTCCACATGTTTAAGCTCGCATTGCACGTTGAACTTTTGACTAATTTCTATAGCCACTTTAACAAAAGATTCTGCTTTAAAGGTGGAAGAATGTTTGCTTCTTTTAAGTGCCTCCTCAGCTAATATCTCAAGTAACATGTGAGACATAGGCTTAGATCATGTGAAGTGTTTGCCCTTGCATTTTTCATTCCGTGTGGAACTCATTTCTACAAAAAAAAATTAAAAATTTATACAAAATAAAATCATACAATATTTAGATTTAATAAATTTCATATAAAAACTACAATTAATATTTAAAAGAGAATACATAAAATACATAAGAATTTATAATAAAGTCAACATCTACTCCAAATACATAACAAAGATAATATAAACTCAAGCAAGACATAATAAAAACAAACACATATAATTAACACTCAATTATTAGTTTCTTTAAGTGCTATAATCATTCCACATGATTGATGCAATCATTTCTCTTTTTGTTATCCACTCCCTATTTTCTTCCCTTTCCTTTCATTGACTTAAGTTGATTATTCGTCTGATTGGTTCACTTTCTGAACATATTTCTTCCATAAAAAAGTCATAAGGATCAACTCCCATTATGTGATTATGAATAATACAACATGCAAGCACAACATCTACTTGTGTTTCATAAGACTAAAAAGATTTCCCATCAATTGATCTAAAACGACTTTTCAAAATACCAAACTCTTGCTCAATAACGATTCTCAATGAAGAGTATCGAAGAGCAAATAGCTCCTTTTCATTTTCTGGTGAACGTTTTGTAAACTTATTCAAGTGATATTGAACTCCACAAAAATGAGAAATGATTCCTTTTCAAATACCGTAACCAGCATCACCAAGATAATATTTCCCTACAAATTTAAAAAAAAAAACCTATTAATATCTTTATCTAATAAGACATTTTATATGTTTATTGCATATAATACATACTTTATTATATACCTTCTGGAATTTTTAGACCACTAAGTCTTGATAATGCATCACCTAAAACCCGTGAATCATGTGCACTTCCTTCCCAGCCAGCTAAAACATATATAAACTTCAAATTAAAATTTATAGTTGCCAAAACATTTTGTGTTGTTCCTTCTTTTCGACCTCGAAACTTTCCTTGAATCTCAACAGGAACATTTGCAGGAACATGGGTACCATCAATTGCTCCTACACAATCTTATATAAACATGAAAAAATAATTTATAACCTTTTCTTCTAAATGTAATTAATTAATATATAAAAATATTGGTATTGTTCTCATACCTTAAAATAAGAATAGAATCTTCGATTATTCATTATCTCTGCTGGAACTGTATCCTCTAGATCTTTAATAAGGTGTTTGTATAACTTAAGAACTGCTTTTAAAACAATTCTAAAGTAACGATGGATAGTTTCAACAGACCTATAGTATGTACCACTAATAAAATGAAATCTTTGGTTTTGGCCTATAATTTGTAAGAACACAATTACTTACTCCCTAATAGACACATTTTGAGTTGATCGTAATAGGTCACGACTTGTGAGAACATCACACAATCTATATAAGACAACAGGTTTCATACGAATTTGTTCAACGCAATGTCTATCACCTCGATTCAAAATGCTGTCAATATAGAATTCTCGTTGAGCAATTGCATTATACGTGGTTCTCTTGGTATATAAATTCTATTTCTTTTTTTTTCAATAATAGCTACCCCTATAGCTATCACAGTTATAGCTACTCTCATACATGCTGCATGAATTATCTTACTATCCATAACATGAAAGTGAAGTTTTCTGATAACAAAACCTAAAAATTTAGGGAAATAATTATTAAAAAAAGCATATAAAATACTTACACAATCAATATAATAAATTATGCTCAAAGAAGCTGACAATGTATAATAGTTATGGCAATGATATCTGATTCCCTAAACAAACAAGATCTTAAAATATATTATTTAAGACCATAAAATTCAATTTCTCAATGATAAAACCGTTTTGAAAATTATACAATTCATAAGTTCCTAACGATCAATAGACATTGCGCAATGAAATCCATATAATTACTACCATGGTCTCATAAATTTATCCATATGTAACAAATATAATCAAACACTGATCATGAATTAATCAAAGCAAAATAAAACAAGCACATATATACATTTATAAATATAGCAAAATAAAGCAATAATTGTGGCTAAAATCACGCTTTTTCTATGATGGAGGTGTTATCCATGTTTTTATGTTTAGGTTCTGTTATCTAATTCCCCTTATTAAACTTCCTCCCGGTCGGTTCCCCTCTAATAACAGGTTCTCTAATTCTCTAATTCCCCTGTTGCCTCTCGGTTTCTTTAATTCCCTTGTTCTCTCTGTTCTCTCTCACCATTTGTTCTCTCTCGACATTCCCCTGTTCTTCCTCTTTCTGTGCACAAAGAAGCATGACAAAGATCAAAGATTCAAGGGGCAAGAGGGCTAGACCTCAAAGACCTGCTCCTCCTTCCCAGTTCTCCTCCCTCTCTCCCTTGGCTACTTGTATTGATAACGCTTAGACTTGAGAAAAAAAAGAGAGCAAGGGTTGATTTTCAACACATTCATTGATTTCCCCCCTACTTTGCCTCTCTCTCTTTGTGCTTCCACCCGGGCATAATCCCTTGGTTATGTTATGGAAACAATATTATATTTTTGAGAGGGGAGTGGATATGGTGGCTGGATCCGGGGACGGGGAAACAAGGTAGGGACTACTTTTTGATGGGGAAGTTTGGGGATTTTGTTATCTGTGAGTTTTTTTGGTTTGTTTGGTTACAAACGTGAGCTGCCGAACGTGAGTGATGAAGAAGAAAACCATGTCATGGAAGAAATGTGATTTTTATGGCTTGCTTGATGAATTTGGTTTGTTTAGTTTCTGTGAACTAGTCGAATGTGATGAGGTAAGATGAAGAAGAAAAATGTGTTATGGAAAAAATGTGACAGGTAGCAGATTTATCATGATTTGTTTGAACAACATGGAAAAAAACACAGAGAAACACAGTTTTGTTCGGAACAAACACAGCAAATTAAACAAGAAGATCAAAGGATTTATGCCATAATTCTTACAAATCTAAACGAAGAAGATAAAAACATAAAGGAAATAATAGAGAAAAAAATACCTAAAATAAGAGAAATATGCTTCAATTGTTCCTGCTTCAATTGTTTTCGAAAAGAGACAAAGAGAGACAGTGATTTGATAAGATGTGTTTAATGTAAAGAAAGGAAAGTGTTTTCCTTTCCTTATCAAAAGGAAAACACTTTCCTCTGATTAAAGTTACTTTTTTCTTTTGATTGGAATTAACTTTCCTTTGACTAGCTTTCCGTATTGCTATCAAACATGGAAAAATAAGACAAATGAATTCCAAGAATTTGTTTTCCTAAAAACAAACAAGGCATTAATAAAACTCATCACTGACTTAATCATGAGAGGATTCTAAAATCCCACCAACAAGAACTATTTTGCAGGAATCCATATCTTTTTCACCAACCTTCTAAATCCTCATGAAAAATAGAAAATTGACATAAACTTCTGATCATCTATTATCTAAATTCTTAAAAACTCAAATTCCCTAACAAATTATGGATCATCATTCGTAACTAGTTTTTGTACATGTGATTGTCAATTTTTTTAAAAAAATTAGTTCTCTTCTGTTTTTAGATTTACAACAATCTACCTCTATTTTTCGAAAAAGAAACAAGAGCTGAAAACTTATAAAAAAGGGAAAGAAAAGGAAAAACAACGAAAGTTTT